>JACCDZ011403218.1_pt1 | contig 94578 bp, 91 predicted proteins | sample 7449551 | NCBI WGS metagenome assembly JACCDZ01 (sample SAMN15323452, study PRJNA562643) | freshwater metagenome | isolation source: river surface water | place: USA:Blue River Watershed | collected 2017-08-18
GTTTGTACGAATGATTTTATAACTTTTAATAAAAGATACTTGGGGGATACTTGGGCCAAATAGGCATAAAAAAACCTAACAAATTGCGTGCAATTGTTAGGTTTTGACTCCTGCGGAGAAAGAGGGATTCGAACCCCCGGACCTGTTACAGTCAACAGTTTTCAAGACTGCCGCATTCGACCACTCTGCCATTTCTCCTTAACGTTGTTTCCTTCGTTAATTGTGGTGCAAATATAAATTGATTTTTTTAACTAGCAAATAAAAAATTAAAAAAATTAAAAATTAATATATTCTTTTATTTCTAAGCCGTAGCCCACCATTCCTACACGTTTGCTGTGTTGTGAGTTACTCATTAATTTTAATTTGGTAATGTTTAAATCGTGTAAAATTTGAGCGCCAATTCCAAAATCTTTACTATCTAATTGTATTTTAGGTGCTTTTACAACTCCGCTTGTTTCAGTTTGTAACTCTTTTAACTCGTTTAAGCGTTTTAATAAATCAAGGGTGTTGTATTCTTGATTGATAAATAAAATGGCACCTTTACCTTCTTTTTCTATTGCCTGAAACATTAACTCAAGTTTTTCGTCTTGATTGTTGGTTAAGTGTCCTAAAATATCGTTGTTTACTTGTGATGAGTTTATACGTGTTAAAACAGTATCGCCTGTGTTCCAAATTCCTTTAGTTAAAGCAATGTGTACTTGTTTGTTGGTTACTTGTAAATAAGCGCGTAGGCGGTAAGTGCCAAATTTTGTTTGTATGTCAAAATCTTCTTTTTTCTGAATCAAACTGTCGTGTTTCATACGGTAAGCCACTAAATCTTCAATAGAAATTAACTTCATATCAAATTTTTTAGCAACTTCCATTAACTGTGGTAAACGGGCCATAGATCCGTCTTCATTTAAAATTTCAACCAAAATACCAGCAGGTTTAAAACCAGCTAAACGGGCTAAATCAACAGCAGCTTCGGTATGACCGGTACGTCTTAAAACGCCTCCTTCTTTTGCAATTAGTGGAAATATATGTCCTGGGCGACCTAAATCTTCAGGTTTTGTATCTTCTTTTACTAAAAATTCAATGGTTTTAGAGCGATCATGTGCCGATATACCTGTTGTGCATCCATGCCCAATTAAATCTACCGATACCGTAAAAGCAGTTTGGTGTAACACGGTGTTGTTTACTACCATGGGTTGTAAATCTAACTCTTTGCAACGTTTTTGGGTTAAAGGGGCACATATTAATCCACGGCCGTGTGTTGCCATGAAGTTAATCATTTCGGGAGTTACTTTTTCGGCAGCAGCTATAAAATCGCCTTCGTTTTCGCGGTCTTCATCATCAACCACTATAATTATTTTACCTTGACGAATGTCTTCTATAGCTTCTTCAATGGTATTTAGTTTAATATCAAGCATTGTTTGTGTTGTTTTGTTTCTTTTTAAATTTTGATTTTAAATAGCTGGTAATAGGATACAGTAAATTATCAATACTGTTTATACCGCGATCTTTTGTGGCTTTGTACGTAAATATAATAGCCAATGGCAATAATACCAAGGTTGATAACCACGCGCCTAAAAATGCTGTAATACCATTTTCTTGCGCTAGTTTTTTGCCAAAAGTATTTATAAAATGATAGGTTATAAATATTAATACAGCAAATACCATAGGTAAACCTAAACCACCTTTTCTAATAATTGCACCTAATGGAGCGCCTATAAAAAACATTAATAAACAAGAAAAAGCGATAACAAATTTTTCGTACAAAGCAATCCAGTGGCGGTTTATATGCTTTTCTTTTTCGGTTATAATGGTTTGATTGTTTGATATGTTAAACTTTATATTTTCAATTACAGCAATGGCATTTGAATATAGTTTTATTTTTTGCGAACGTTTTTTTAATTGTAAAAGCGAATCTAATGAAACGGGATAGTACTTTATTTCGTATTCTTTTACAGTGTTTGATAAAAACAAACGCGCATTTTCTTTATCAGCTTCGGCATGTGCGCTATATTCGTTTTTTAAATTTGTGTTTAATGAATCTAAAGTGTAGTTTAATTGCTTTATATTCATCATATTGGCTGTGTTTGATATTTCTTGTAATTCTTCTTCGGATTTATCGAATTCAGAAACATCAATACTCATTATATAGTGTTTGAAGTCTGATTTTATGAATGGTTTTTTTACATTTGATCGTTTTGATGTTACATCTTCGTAATAATTTCCATCAAATAGATGCAATTTTAAAATAGGACTGTTTTCGTTGGTTTCAATTTTACCTGTTTTAGCTTTTATTACAGTTTTATTTAAACTGTTTTGCTGATTTATTACGTGCATGGTAACATTGCGCAGCTTTTCGTCGTTTTCGCCTGATTTTTCATCAACCTTAATGTTAATGGCACCTAAGCTGTTAAATTGCCCTGCAGTTATTGCCATAGCAGGTTTGGTGTGAATAATATCACGACGCATATTAACAAACTTAAATTCTGATTTGGGAGCAACGTTGTTTATAAACCAAAACGATATGCCTGAAAGTAACAAAATAAAAACAATTAAAGAACGCATGGCTCTTTGCAATGAAATACCAGACGATTTCATGGCAGCAAATTCATAGTTTTCAGAAAAATCGCCAAACGTCATGATTGATGCTAGTAATACCGATAAGGGTAATACCATTGGTATCATTTTAGGCGAGTAAAAAAATAAAAACTTAAATATGGTAATAAAATCAAGGTCTTTACCGGCTATATCGCCAATAAAGACCCAAATTCCTTGTAAAACAAAAATAAAGAATAAGATTGCAAATACCGATAAAAATGTTTTTACAAAACTTATTAATATGTAACGATCAAGTATTTTCACGTGTTACTTTAATCTAAATTGTTGATGTAATAATTTGGATATTTTGATTTAGCAAAGGTAAAAAGGTTTTTTGACAATGCTTGATTTGTTTTGAAAGATTTTAACGTAATTATAGTTTTACTTCCATTTTTATTTACATCGGTACGGTTGTAAATAGTTTTGTTCTTAGTATCAATACCTAAAAAAATTTCTTTTACTCCGTTTTTATTTGTTGGAATTAATTTTATGTATTGTATGCTTTTACCACCTATGGTTTGTTTTTTATCCCAAACGTAGGTGTATCCTTTTTTGTAAAACGATAATATACTGGCAATGCTTGCTGTTTGCATTTGGGTGTGTTGCGCACTGGCAATGGTGATTTCTTCTTCGTTTGGGTTAATAATGTACATTTTAGCTCCATCATACATTTGTGTAATCCCCATAAAATCAACCAAGTATTTATCGCCTTGTATAGTGGCTTTTCCGGCTGTTTCTTGTTTACCGTTGTTAAAACTAAATTGCATAACCATGTTTTTATAGGTTTTAGTTTTTGCCGAAACTTCGTCTAACAATTTTTTTGCTGCTGCTGCATTTTGTGCATGGCTGGTAATTCCTATAAATAAAATGGTAAGTAAGGTTGCTATTTTTTTCATTACATTCTTTCTTTTTCGTTGGTTAAAAATTCGTCTAAAGAAACTAAATCAGGTATGTTTACAGAGCGCGCTTTGCTGCCTTCAAACGGGCCTACAATACCAGCTGCTTCTAACTGGTCAATTAATCGGCCGGCACGGTTGTAGCCTAATTTTAGTTTGCGTTGTAATAACGATGCCGATCCTTGTTGCGCAGTGACTATAATTTCTGCAGCTTCGCGGAACATTACATCGCGGTCTGCAATATCAATATCAAGACTTGTGCCACTTTCTTCGCCAACGTATTCTGGTAACAAATAAGCATCGCCATATCCTTTTTGTCCGCCAATAAATTCGGTGATTTTTTCAACCTCAGGCGTATCTACAAAACCACATTGTACGCGCACCATATCGTTACCTTGAGTGAATAACAAATCACCACGACCAATTAATTGATCGGCACCAGGGCCATCTAATATAGTTCGTGAATCTATTTTTGAACTTACCCTAAAGGCAATTCTTGCAGGGAAATTGGCTTTGATAATACCAGTAATTACGTTTACCGATGGACGTTGGGTGGCAATAATTAAGTGAATACCAATTGCACGTGCTAATTGTGCCAAACGGGCAATAGGGGTTTCTACTTCTTTACCTGCAGTCATAATTAAATCGGCAAATTCATCAACAACCAAAACAATATACGGTAAAAATCGATGTCCTAATTCAGGGTTTAGTTTGCGTTGTTTAAATTTTTCGTTGTATTCTTTAATGTTTCTAACCATGGCATCTTTCAATAAAGAATAACGGTTGTCCATTTCAATACATAACGAGTTTAATGTATTGATTACTTTGGTGTTATCTGTAATTATGGCGTCTTCGGTATCGGGTAATTTTGCTAAAAAATGACGCTCTATTTTGTTAAATAAAGTTAACTCTACTTTTTTAGGATCTACTAAAACAAATTTTACTTCGGCTGGATGTTTTTTGTATAATAAAGATGTCAATACGGCATTTAAACCAACAGATTTACCTTGACCTGTAGCACCTGCCATCAATAAATGGGGCATTTTAGCTAAATCAAATACAAATGTTTCGTTTGATATGGTTTTACCAATGGCAACTGGTAATTCCATTTCGGCGTTTTGAAATTTTGGTGACAAAATCAACGATTTCATTGATACCGTTGTGGGTTTTGTATTTGGTACTTCTATACCAATAGTTCCTTTACCCGGAATAGGTGCTATGATACGGATTCCTAAAGCAGATAAAGACAAAGCAATGTCGTCTTCTAAACTTTTAATTTTTGAAATGCGTATGCCGGCATCGGGTACTATTTCGTACAAAGTTACGGTTGGCCCAACAGTTGCCTTAATTTGCGCGATGCCTATTTTGTAATTGTTAAGGGTTTCAACAATTCGATTTTTGTTTTCTTCTAACTCGGCTTGATTTATGGTAATGCCACCACTTGCATGTTCAAACAACAATTCGGTAGTAGGGAATTGGTATTTTGATAATTCTAAGGTAGGATCAAATAAACCAAAGTTTTCTACAATTTTGGTAGATAAATCTTTGTCTGAAATAGTTTCTTCTTGAGTAGTTTCAATGATGAATTCTTCGTGATGAGGTTCTTTTTTGCTGTTATCGTTTACAGAAAAATTTGTTGAAAAATCGTTGTTTTCTTCTTTATCAACACTAAAATCTATTTCGGTAATAGGTTCAGGTGTTGCAATAGGTTTTGCAACAGCTACAGGTGGTTGTGTAACTTTTGGTTCGTTATTTACAGTTTGTGGTTGTGGTGTTGGTACAGGTTTTACTGGTTCGGTTTTTATGATATCTTCAGCCTTTTCTAGATTGTCTTTTATTTTAGCGTGTGTATTGGTTACTACACTTGTAAATGATTTAGGGGTCATTTTTATTCTAAAAATCAAGAAAAAAATCAACATAAAAACCACCACTAAAAGGGCGCCAATTTGTCCAATATAATCTTGTAAATAATCGTTCATTTCAAAACCTACAATTCCGCCTAAAAAAGGGTACGAAGCTCCAAAATAACCAAGTGCTATAGAAAGTACAATAATGGTAAATAAATCCCAAAAAAGCATACGGCGTAAGCTTGCTGCGTTAAAACGAATGCCAAACCAAAGGGCAATTTCGCCAAATATTTTTACAAATAGAAACGATGCTACACCAAAACCTTCAAAAATAAAGGTATGTGCCAGCCATGCGCCCAATTTACCAACCCAATTTTGTGGCTCTAAATCGCGGTTATTTAATTGGTTTACCATGCTTTGATCGTATGAACCGGTTGTGAAATACGATAAAAAACTGCACAATAAAATTAAGGTAAACATTAAAAATAAAGTGCCAAATATAAAACGGATGCGTGCCCCGTTTGTAGCTGTTTCTTTAGGTTGGGCTTGCTTGGTGTTTTTTGTATCTGTTTTTTTCTTTGTGGTCATTTTAAACTATTTTTGGTATGTAAATAATAGCACCTATGATTACGGCTGTTAATGCGGCAAAGGTAACTGCACCTGCTGCGATGTCTTTAATAAAACCTATTTTTTTATCGAAATTGGGTTGTATGTAATCGCAAATTGCTTCAATAGCAGTATTTAAACTTTCGGCGGTTAAAACTAAACCTATTGCAAAAATTTGAAACAACCATTCTATCGTGGTTATTTTAAAATAAAAACCTGCTCCGCACATAAGCACCCCAATTATTAACTGCGTTATTATGCTATGTTCGGTTGTAATTAAAAGGTAAAAGCCTTTTAATGCGTAGGTTATACTTTTTATTCGACCCAATAGAAACGATGTTTTTTTTGGTTTCATTTACAAACAATTTTGGCAAAATTACAGAAAATATTTGGCTTTGCAGAAATAAAAAAACCACGAATTTTGCTCGTGGTTTTTTGTGTATTTTTAAGTGTTATTTATCAATAGACCCTAATACGCGTTGCATAAAGGTATTTAAAGCTTCTTTTTTAGGGGTGCCTTCTTTAATTAGTTTGTTTACTTCAAGTGCACCGTACATATTTGATATTAATTCGCCAATTACATCTAGCTCTTCGTCTTTTAACGATGGTATTTCGGTTAATGCTTCTAACACTTCAATAGTTTCGTTAATATAATCTTGGTCGTTATCTTCAATAAATTGAGTAAGGTGTTTAATAACAGGTAGTTTCATAATTAGGCTAATTTGTTTACTAATTCTGCTAAAACATCGGCTTTGTTGGTTTGTGTTTCGTCAACTAAAGCACCATTGTTGTAAATGGCAAAGGTAGGTAAGTTTGATACGTTGGCTAATTTTCTTGATTCAGGAAACTTTTCAGCGTCAACAATTACAAACGTTACGTTTTCTTTTTCGGTAGCCATTTTTTTAAATTTGGGTTTCATAATACGGCAGTTCCCGCACCACGATGCCGAAAATTGCACTGCTACTTTAGGATTTTGTGCAATAATATCTTGTAAATTATCTTGTTCTAATTCTAATAACATCATTTTTTTAGTTTTTGGTTAAGTTCAAAGTTTAAAAACTATGTTTTAAACTTTGAACTATTAAGGTTGATTAGTGTTTTGCTAAGTATTCTGCAGTAGAATTGCGGTTTGCATTCATTGCTTCTTTTCCTTCTTCCCAGTTAGCCGGGCAAACTTCACCATGTGTTTGTACGTGTGTGTACGCATCAATTAAACGGATGTATTCGTTTACATTACGACCTAATGGCATATCGTTTACCGATTCGTGGAAAATTTTTCCTGTTTCATCAATTAAATAAGTTGCACGGAATGTTACGTTTGATCCTTCAATTTGTACCGAATCTAATTCTTCGTTATAAATTTCTGCAGTAACATCTAAAATTCCTAAAACGCTAGATAAATTACGAGTAGTATCAGCTAATAAAGGATAAGTTACGCCTTCAATACCACCGTTGTCTTTTGCAGTGTTTAACCAAGCAAAATGTACTTCGTTAGTATCGCATGATGCACCAATTACCATAGTATTTCTTTTTTCAAACTCTGGTAAAGCTGCTTGAAAAGCGTGTAATTCTGTAGGACAAACAAAAGTAAAATCTTTTGGATACCAAAATAATAATACTTTTTTGTTGTTTTTTGTAGCTTCTTCTAATACGTTAATACGTAAATCGTCACCCATTTCAGAAATTGCATCTACCGTAATGTTTGGGAATTGTTTTCCAACTAATGCCATAATAATTCTATTTTTAAGTTTGTAATTTGTTAATTATTTATTTTTTCTGATACAAAAGTACAAGCAATTTTAAGTTCTATCATAAATAATTTATTGTTAATATTTATTAGTTGATAGATTTTGTTTATTTAAACGATTTTACATTTTGTAAACATCTTTCTGTAAAATTAAGTAGATTTACGCAATTAAAAAATAACAACGGTCATACTTTTTACATATTATGAACATATTCCGAAAAAAAAATATTAACGATATTCTTGCTGAATTAAAGCATAACGAAGGTGAAAATAACCAGTTGGGGAAATTTTTAAGTCAAAAAGATTTAATTTTTTTTGGTATTGCAGCCATTGTAGGTGCTGGCGTTTTTAGTACCATAGGGCAAGCTAGTTACGATGGTGGCCCAGCGGTTATATTTTTATTTATGTTTACGGCTTTAGCATGTGGTTTTGCCGCTATGGCTTATGCCGAATTTGCATCAATGGTACCGGTTTCGGGCAGTGCGTACACCTATAGTTATGTAGCTTTTGGCGAAGTGATTGCTTGGATAATTGGGTGGTCATTAATTATGGAATATGCTGTTGGAAACATTACCTTGGCAATTTCGTGGAGCGATTATTTTACGGGTTTACTCAGCAATATGGGTATTCATTTACCCCAGTGGATACAAATGGATTATCTTTCGGCTCATGAAGGTTTTAACAATGCAACAGCTTTAATGAGTGGTGGTAAGGCATTTGAAAATTTACCCACCGATTTACAATTAGCTTACAATGCATGGACAAATGCGCCCCAATTAATTGGTTTTCATTTTGTTGCCGATTTACCTGCTTTGGCAATTATTATTTTAATTACCTGGTTAGTGTATCGCGGCATGAAAGAATCGCGCAACGCAAGTAACATAATGGTTTATGTAAAATTAGCTGTAATTGCACTGGTATTAATTGTGGGTGTTTTTTATGTTGATGTTGCTAATTTTAACCCATTTGCACCCAACGGTTTATCGGGCGTTTTAAAAGGTGTATCGGCTGTTTTTTTTGCATATATTGGTTTTGATGCTATTTCAACTACTGCTGAAGAATGTAAAAACCCTCAGCACGATTTGCCCCGAAGTATGATTTGGTCTATTGTTATTTGTACCATTTTGTATATTGCTATTGCTTTGGTTTTAACGGGAATGGTAAATTATAAAGAGCTGCAAGTAGGTGATCCGCTAGCCTATGTTTTTGATAAAGTAAACCTAAAATGGTTTGCTGGTATTGTAGCAGTTAGTGCAGTAGTGGCTATGGCAAGTGTGCTTTTGGTTTTTCAAATGGGACAACCTAGAATTTGGATGAGTATGAGCCGAGATGGGTTACTACCACCAAAATTTGCTAAAATTCATCCTAAATATAAAACACCATCGTTTGCAACTATAGTTACCGGTTTTGTTGTAGCAATACCTGCTTTGTTTATGAATTTAACTATGGTTACCGATTTATGTAGTATTGGCACTCTGTTTGCCTTTGCATTGGTTTGTGCAGGTGTTTTGGTTTTGCAAGATAAAGCAGTGCCGCGTGGTAAATTTAGAATACCTTATATTAATGGAAAATACATTTTAATTGTTGGTTTTTTGGTTGGTTTAACTGCTGCTTTTATGTGGAATAAAAAAGGAGTAGAAACATTTGTTTACAATACACCACAAGTTTATGAACCAACCCATTTTGTTACTCAACTTTCTAAAAAAGAGGCTTTAAAAATGGTTGATTATGTTGAAACTTCCCATCATATTAATCCAGCTGATTTTAATAATGATTTAGAAGCAATGCTTACTACAGTTAAAGAACATGCACCTGAACAATATGTGACATTGATTGAAAAAGCACCCATAAATAAAAAATTAAAGTTTGAAACCGGTTTTAGCCTTTTTAAACACAAAATACCTATGTGGTTGTTTTTGTTTGCAATGGTATTTTTGTGTATTTGGAGTTTTAAAAAGAACCTTTCGTTAATACCTATGTTGGGCTTAATTTGTTGTTTGTACATGATGGCCGAATTAACCATTTGGAACTGGCTATACTTTACCATTTGGTTGCTGATTGGTTTGTTAATTTACTTTAGCTACTCACGTTTTCATAGTAAATTACAAAGAAAATAATTTGTGGTTTATAAAAAATAAAGCACTCTTTTTAAGGAGTGCTTTGTTTTTATTTAGATCTTCTTCGTTTTAATTCTTTATCTAACAAATCTAATTCGCGGTTTGTTTGTCCTGCAACCGAAGTGTTTTCGTTGGCACGGCGAATCAAATAAGGTACTACATCGTACACCGGGCCAAAAGGTAAATATTTAGCAACATTGTATTTATGGTTGGCAAGGTTGTAACTAATGTTGTCGCTCATGCCATACAATTGTCCAAACCATACACGTTTATCGGTTTGTGCAATATTGTTTTTGTGCATTAAATCAATTAATAAATAACTGCTTTCTTCATTATGAGTACCTGCAAATAAAGCCATTTTATTATCTAAATTTTCGGCAATATAAGTCATGGTTTTATTAAAAGTAGCGTCGGTTTGTGGTTTGGTAGCGCAAATAGGTGAAGGGTAGCCTTTTTCTTCGGCACGCGCACGTTCTTTTTCCATATAAGCTCCACGCACTACTTTAAACCCTACATGAAAACCTTCGCGCAATGCAATTGCATGAGTGTTTTTTACAAAATCAAAACGATCCCAACGATACGTTTGTGCGGTGTTAAAAACAATACATTTTTCTTTATTATATGCCCGCATCATATCTAAAACCAAATCATCGGCAGCATCTTGCATCCAACTTTCTTCGGCATCAATTAAAAGCAAAACATCTTTTTCGTAAGCCGTTTTACAAATGCTGTTAAAACGCTCAACAATACGGTTCCATTCAGTTTGTTCAGCATCGGTAAACGGTATGTTGGCACCTTTCTTTTCAAATAATTCAAATCTACCAACACCTGTTGGTTTAAATACGGCAAAAGGTATGGCGTTTTTTTCTTTAGCAAATTCAATTGTTTTTAAAGTCATTTGCAAAGCATGGTCAAATTGTGTTTCGGTTTCTTTTCCTTCAACTGAATAATCTAAAACTGACGAAACGCCTTTTGTATACATTTTATCAACCACTTTTAAGCAGTCTTCTTCGGTAACACCTCCACAAAAATGATCAAAAACCGTAGATTTTATTAAACCTTTCACAGGTAAGTTTGCATTTATAGCAAAATTAGTTAACGATGTGCCCAATTTAACCAACGTATTGCTGCTAATTAATTTAAATAAATAATAGGCTTTATTTAATTCGGTGTTGTTTTTTAATGCAAAAGCAACTTCGGTATTATCAAATATCTTTTCCATTTTGGTTTAAAGTTGTAGCGCAAAGATACAATAGTTCTAAAAATTGAATTATTTTTACAGCAAATTTTTTTACGCATGCAAATACAAGCAACAAATTATACTGTTTTTTTTGGAACCGATGGTTATGCTGCTCTTTCACAGTTGATTAACGAAAAAAAATACAGTAAAATTGTTTTATTGGTTGATGAAAATACCGCAGTTCACTGTTTAAATTACGTGATGCAATGGTTGGCTGTTGACGTTTTGTTTGAAATTTTAGAGATTGAAAGCGGTGAAGAAAACAAAAATATGGAAACTTGTACCGCTGTTTGGGAAAGCCTAACCGAATTAAATATTGACCGTAAAGCGTTATTAATTAACGTAGGCGGTGGTGTGGTTTGTGATTTGGGCGGATTTGTTGCCGCAACTTATAAACGCGGAATTGATTTTGTAAACATACCAACCAGTTTATTGGCTATGGTTGATGCATCGGTTGGTACAAAAACCGGTGTAAATTTAGGGGGATTAAAAAATATGGTAGGTAGTTTTACGGCCCCACAAATGGTTTTGATTGATACCGCTTTTTTAGAAACCTTACCCGCAAACCAAATGCGATCAGGCTTGGCAGAAATGTATAAACACGGTTTAATTGCCGATGCATCGTACTGGAATCAACTTAAAAATTTAAGTGAATTAACAACTGAAGATTTAATGTTGTTAATTTATCATTCCGTATCAATAAAAAACGAAATTGTTTTGCAAGATCCACTAGAAAAAAACGTGCGTAAACTGTTAAATTTTGGACATACTTTAGGGCATGTTATTGAAACGTATAGTCATGCGGGTAAAGGCTTAAACCCTTTATTACATGGCGAAGCAGTTGCTGTGGGTATGATTTTAGAAGCGTATATTTCTTACAAAAACAACTTGTTAACAAAAAAAATGTACACTGAAATAAAAGAAACTTTAAATTTGATGTACGAAAATATTGTTTTTACCGAAAATGATATTGAAATTTGCTGCAATTTACTGATACACGACAAAAAGAACGAAAACAACAATATACAGTTTACACTTTTAAACGGAATTGGTAGCGGAATTATAAACCAAACTGTTGATAAAGCATTGATTTACGAAGCTTTCAACAATTATGTAACAAACTAATTTTAACGTTATAACATTTTGTAAGTGAACAAAAATTGTAACATTTATAGTAAAAATATTTTTAAACCATTCATTAAAAATTTGAAATGGGCAACCAAGCCGTTGCATTTTTTTACTTTGGTTTACAAGCCTTTTAAAACGGTTACCAAAAACCAAACGTACACTGAAAAATTATCTATTGCTTTTGCTAATTTCAGAGTTTGAAAAGGTATTCATAAATACAGAAAAAAACTCATTATTAATTTTTAAGTAAGCTTTTTATGAATACAAAATATTTCGACCTAATAAACCAAACTTTTTACTTTCCACAAGAAGAATTTACATTAAATAAAGATAATTTAATGTTCCATAATATCGATTTAATGAAATTGGTAGAACAATACGGAACACCTTTAAAATTTACTTATTTACCACAAATTTCTAACAACATTAACAAAGCAAAAGGTTGGTTTAGACAAGCAATGGAAAAACATAAGTACGAAGGTAATTATTACTATTGCTATTGTACTAAAAGTTCACATTTTGAATATGTGATGAACGAAGCTTTTAAAAACGATATTCACGTGGAAACGTCGTCGGCTTTTGATATTAACATTGTTGAAAATTTACTAGAAAACGGTAAAATAACAAAAAAAACCAATATTATTTGCAATGGTTTTAAACGCGACCAATACATTGAAAATATTGCACGTTTAATTAACAATGGTCATAAAAATACCATTCCAATTATTGATAATTACGAAGAATTAGATTTGTTACAAGAACAAATTAAAGGTAAATTTCAAATTGGTATTCGTATCGCATCAGAAGAAGAACCAAAGTTTGAGTTTTATACATCGCGTTTAGGTATCGGTTACAAAAATATTTTACCTTTTTATCGCAAAACGGTTGCCGAAAACAATAAAGTAGAACTTAAAATGTTGCACTTTTTTATTAATACTGGCATACGTGATACAGCATATTATTGGAATGAATTAAGCAAATGTTTAAAGGTTTACACCAACCTTAAAAAAGAATGTCCTACGCTTAATAGTTTAAATATAGGTGGTGGTTTTCCTATAAAAAACTCGTTAAACTTTGATTACGATTACGCCTATATGGTAGACGAAATTATTAATCAAATAAAAATGGCGTGCGAAGAAGCCGATGTTGATGTACCAAATATTTTTACCGAATTTGGGTCGTTTACAGTAGGTGAATCGGGTGGTGCTATTTACAAAGTATTGTATCAAAAACAACAAAACGATCGTGAAAAATGGAATATGATCGACTCATCTTTCATTACCACATTGCCAGATACATGGGCAATTAACAAACGTTTTATTATGTTAGCAGTTAACCGTTGGAACGATTCGTATGAGCGTGTGCTTTTAGGCGGTTTAACTTGCGATTCCGACGATTATTACAATTCAGAACAAAACTGGAACGCTATATATTTACCTAAATTCAATAAAGAAAAACCATTGTATTTAGGCTTTTTTAACACTGGTGCATACCAAGAAACCATTGGTGGGCAAGGTGGTATTCATCACTGTTTAATTCCGCAACCAAAGCACATTTTAATAGATCGTGACGAAAACGGAATTTTAGCAACCGAAGTATTTTCTGAACAGCAAACAGCCGATGATGTTTTAAAAATATTAGGATATTCAAACAACAAACAAACAAAATAATAAAGTAAATAATAAAAACATGAAGGGTCCAATTTCTCAATTTATCGAACATAATTACCGTCATTTCAATGCTGCTGCTTTAGTAGATGCTGCTAAAGGATACGAGCAACATTTGTTAGAAAATGGTAAAATGTTAATTTCATTAGGTGGTGCCATGTCAACTGCAGAGTTGGGTGTGTCGTTAGCCGAAATGATTCGTCAAGATAAAGTGCATTTTATATCGTGTACGGGTGCTAATTTAGAAGAAGATGTAATGAATTTAGTAGCACATTCACACTACAAAAGAATACCAAACTGGAGAGATTTAACCCCAGTAGAAGAACGTGAATTATTAGACGCACACTTTAACCGTGTTACAGATACTTGCATACCAGAAGAAGAAGCTTTCCGCCGTTTACAACAACATTTAGAAGATGTTTGGAACGCAGCCGAAGCTAAAGGCGAGCGTTACTTTCCGCACGAATTTTTATATCAAGTAGTAAATTCGGGCGTTTTAGAACAATATTATGAAATTGATCCAAAAGATTCATGGATTGTAGCTGCAGCACAAAAAAACTTGCCAATTGTATGTCCAGGTTGGGAAGATTCAACAACAGGAAACATATTTGCTGCAAACGTAATTAAAGGAAATTTACAAGCATCTACCGTAAAATCGGGTATTGAATACATGATTTATTTAACAGAATGGTACCGTGCAAACTCTGGCGGTAAAGGGGTAGGTTTCTTCCAAATTGCAGGTGGTATTTCAGGTGATTTCCCAATTTGTGTTGTACCAATGATGTATCAAGATTTAGAGTGGGAAGATGTACCATTTTGGTCGTACTTCTGTCAAATTTCCGATTCAACAACATCATACGGTTCATACTCAGGTGCTGTGCCTAACGAGAAAATTACATGGGGTAAATTAGATATCGATACACCTAAATTTATGATAGAATCTGATGCTACCATAGTGGCACCACTTGTATTTGCTTATATATTAGGACAATAAAAAAAATAAAAAAAAGTTTCAAAACATTTGCATAATACCTTAATGCTATAGTATTTTTGAAGCACCTAACTAGTACAATAATGAAACGAATAATTGTTGATTACGCAAAATTAACAAACGAAATTTTAACCTTATTAGTCGAAAAATTTCCAGACGGATACGATGATGCCGATGTTATCCAATTTACCAATGCAAAAGGCGAGTTAATTGAAGCGGTTGAGGTACGTACAGAAGATACTATATATTTAGTAAAAGTAAGTACTAAACTACAAGATCGTATTGAAAATTTTGACGAAGAAGAAGAAGAATTACCTGCAGTTGACTCTATCAACGTTAAAGACATTGATTTAGAAGAAGAAGAAGAGGAAACTAAACCTAAAAAATCGTCAAAGAAAAAAGCAAATAAAGCTAATGATGATGAAGAGCAAGACGACGACGACGATGAAGATTACGACGACGACGATGATTATGACGCTGATGAAGATTACGACGACGATGAAGATTTTGACGACGACGATAAATAATAAAAAAAATCTAACTTTTTTAAGTTAGATTTTTTTTATACATAAAAATACCACTTAAACTGCTAAAAAAATTAATTATAAAATTGTAATTTTACAGCCAAACTACACATCGCTATGAGTTCAAAAATATTGTTAACTTCACAAGAAGTTAATATCATCTTACACCGTTTAGCATGCCAATTAATTGAAAAACACAACGATTTTTCAAACACTGTATTAATAGGTATGCAACCACGTGGTAAATTTTTAGCCCAAAATTTAACAGAAATACTAACAAACCATTACGGAATTGAAAACGTAGCTTTGGGTTATTTAGATATTACTTTTTTTAGAGATGATTTTCGTAGAAACGATAAACCATTAGAAGCCAACAAAACCCAAATTGATTTTTTAGTTGAAGATAAAAACGTTGTTTTTATAGATGATGTTCTATATACTGGGCGCAGCATACGTGCAGCACTAACTGCTATACAATCGTTTGGTCGTCCTAAAGAAATTGAATTATTGGTATTGATAGATCGCCGTTTTAGCAGGCATTTGCCCATACAACCAGATTACCGCGGCAGACAAGTTGATGCTTTTAACAACGAAAAAGTTAAAGTACAATGGATAGCCGAAGGTGCATCAGCAAACGAAGTATTTTTACTTTCAAATCCATCTTAAATAATAAACAACATCCAACAGCAAATTCAAAATGAAAGAATTAAGCGTTAACCATTTATTAGGTATTAAATACATAAACAAAAATGATATTGATTTAATATTTGAAGCTGCAGATCAGTTTAAAGAAGTAATCAATCGTCCTATTAAAAAAGTACCTTCGTTACGCGATATAACCATTGCAAATATTTTCTTTGAAAACAGTACGCGTACTAAATTGTCGTTTGAATTAGCGCAAAAACGCTTATCTGCAGATGTTATTAGCTTTTCTGCAGCACAATCATCCGTTAAAAAAGGTGAAACGTTAATTGATACCGTAAACAATATTTTATCAATGAAGGTTGATATGGTTGTAATGCGTCACAGCACACCAGGTGCGGCTCATTTTTTATCGCGCAATGTTAATGCAAGTATTGTAAACGCAGGCGACGGTGCACATGAACACCCTACACAAGCGCTTTTAGATAGTTTTTCTATTCGTGAACGTTTAGGTGAAGTAGGAGGTAAAAAAGTGGTGATTGTGGGCGATATTCTACATTCACGCGTGGCACTTTCTAACATTTTTGCACTACAAATGCAAGGTGCCGAAGTAATGGTTTGTGGTCCTAAAACACTTATTCCACGTTATATAACTAGTTTAGGTGTCACATACGAACCTAATTTGCGCAAGGCTTTAGAATGGTGCGATGTTGCCAATATGTTAAGGGTACAAAATGAGCGTTTAGATGTAAATTATTTCCCATCAACACGTGAATACGCGCAACTATACGGTGTAGATAAAAATTTATTAGAATCTTTAAACAAAGAAATTGTAATTATGCACCCAGGGCCTATAAATCGTGGAGTTGAAATAACATCAGATGTAGCCGATTCACAACAATCGGTTATATTAGATCAGGTTGAAAATGGAGTTGCAATTCGCATGGCTGTAATCTATTTACTTGCATCTAAAATAAAATAATTGTATTTTTAAAAGAAAAAAATGAAAGTAAAGGAAAAAAATAATGTAGTTATTTTTAAAAAAAGCGCTGAAGATTTTACAGTTTTTGCAGATAAAATAATAGAAAACGATCATGTTTTTAAAGACAAAAATGTATTAATTGATTTAGAAGAAATAGATTTGCGACCTTCACAAATTATACCTTTTGAAGCAATTGCAGTGATGCAAAAAAAGCAAAAAAAATCGTTTGTAATTGTTGCTAATGTTGATTTTGATGAAATTAGCGAAGAAATAATTGTAGTGCCTACCGTACAAGAAGGTTTTGATATTATTGAAATGGAAGAAATTGAAAGAGATTTAGGTTTTTAATCCACCTCTTTTATAAAAAAAGCATGAAAGTTAGTATTTTAGGTTGCTATTCTGCAACACCACGTACCATAACAAACCCAACAGCACAGGTTTTAGAAATTAACAACCAAATGTATTTAATTGATTGTGGCGAAGGTACGCAAGTGCAGTTACGCAAGCATAAAATTAAATTCTCACGCATTAACCACATTTTTATATCGCATTTACATGGCGATCATTTTTTTGGATTAATAGGTTTAATATCAACCTTTTCGCTTTTAAATCGCCCAAATGATTTACATGTTTATGGACCAAAAGGCATTAAAGACATTATATTACTTCAAATAAAATTAAGTAAATCGTACACCAAATACAATTTGCATTTTCATGAATTAGAAGCAACACAATCTGAACTTATTTTTGAAGACGATAAAATAGCGGTATATACTTTACCTTTAAAACACCGTGTTTACGCCAATGGCTTTTTGTTTAAAGAAAAACCAGGTTTACGCCGAATAAATTTTGAAGAAGCTAAAAAATATCCTATCGAAGTATGTTATTTTAACAAATTAAAACAAGGTTTTAACTTAACGCAAAAAAACGGTGATGTAATTAAAAATGAATGGGTAACGTTTGACCCGTTACCAACACAATCTTACGCATTTTGTTCGGATACCATTTATAACGAAGAACTAATTCCGTTAATTGAAAATACCGACGTGTTGTACCACGAAAGTACTTTTTTAGAAAAAGATATAGACAAATGTATTCCCACAGGGCATTCAACTGCAAAGCAAGCGGCAAGTATTGCCAAACAAGCAAATGTAAAATATTTAATTTTAGGGCATTATTCTACACGTTATGCAGATATTCAACTATTTAAACAAGAAGCTGAAGCAGTTTTTACCCCAGTTTTATTAGCAGACGATGGTTTGGTTTTTAAATTTTAAAGCAATGAACGATTTAAGTAATTACAGAAAATCATACGATAAAAGCGAATTGTTAGAATCGATGATTGATGAAAATCCAATGATGCAATTTCAAAAATGGTTCTACGAAACCGAGCAATTTGGTGGAGTAGATGAAGTAAATGCCATGAGTGTTTCAACAATAGGGTTAGATGGTTTTCCTAAAACGCGCATTGTTTTACTTAAAAAGTACGATGAACACGGCTTTACTTTTGTAACTAATTACGATTCTGAAAAAGGAAAGGCTTTATTGCAAAATCCGCACATTTGCTTGTCGTTTTTCTGGCCTTCCATTGAAAGGCAGGTCATTATTAAAGGATTAGCCGAAAAACAATCTGAAGCTTATTCAGAAGGATATTTTCATTCACGCCCCAAAGGCAGTCAGTTAGGTACCGTTGTATCGCCTCAAAGTCAAGTAATTCCAAACCGAGAATTCTTAGATAACAAACTAAAAGAACTGGAAAATCAATATGAACATTCTGAAGTTAATAGACCAGAAAATTGGGGTGGTGTTTTAGTACGCCCTGTTTCAATAGAATTTTGGCAAGGTCGCCCAAACCGTTTACACGATAGAATTATTTATACATTGTTACCAACGGGCGATTGGCGTATTGAACGCTTGGCACCGTAACTTTTTTTAATTAAATTGTACGTTTACAATTCGCAATTCGTTAGCATCAATAATTTTATTAGCGTTAAAATCGGTTAAAAAAATAAAAGTTAAACGGTTGGTTTTTAATTGTTGCATTGGTAAATCTTTACCATTTAAGTACATTCTATTTATTTGCCATTCAAAAGTACCCCAATCTGTTTTGTTTGTAACCATTTCGGTGTTTCTACTCATCTCATTTTCGTAAAATAGCAAATGATGCATATAGTTATCTACCACAGCCGAAAAATAAAAACCATCTTCTTCAACAGCTATTCTGTTTGAATTTTCAAAAAAAGGAATCAAGCTAATGGGCATGCCTTCTTCAATATTATATAAAGGCATTTTTTCTTGAATAATTGTAGCCTTTAAACCTTGATTTTCATCATTAAATTTCCGGAAAATTTTACTTGTAAAACGAATTTTAAAAGGTTGCTTTTGCAATGTTATTGTTTCGTTTTCTTTAAAAACAACTTGTGTTTTGTTGTTTTGTATAAAAGTAATTTCGTTATCAAAATTTTGAGCAGTTGTTAGCTGAACAAAGCAAATTAAAGCAAATAAGTAAATGTTTTTCATATAGTTATAAAAATCACAATATACTTTAAAAAGTATGAGTTTCCAAATGAAATATAAATAAGTGTGTAGGTGGTGTTAAATTGTATATAATGCAATAAAAGTATAATTTCAGATGTGTTTATTGCATAATTTGCAATAAATATTATATTTGTATAAATTTAGAATTATGAAAATTGTATTAAAATTAGTTTTTATTTTAATAAGCACATTTGCTTATTGCCAACCCAGAGCCATATTAAACAAAACTACGTATCAATTTTGGTTAAACGAACCTAAAAAAGTAACCGATAAAATGCCTCTAATTGTTTTTTTACATGGGCGCAGTTTATCTGGAACCAACATAGAAAAAGTAAAACGATACGGTGCTTTAAAAGGGGTAGAAAAAGGGCTAGATATACCTGCTTATTTAGTGGCGCCACAATTACCTTCGGGGCCATGGAACCCAGAACGAGTTGACGAAATTGTTAATTATATGGTTAAAACGTATAATATTGATGAAGAAAGAATTTATGTTACCGGTATGAGTTTAGGATCGTACGGTACCATGAAATACGTTGGGGCATATCCTAATAAAGTAGCTGCAGCAGTATCTATTTGCGGTGGCGGCGATGTTAACGACGCATGTAATTTAGCGCAAGTGCCTATAAAGGTAATTCACGGCGATAAAGATTTTATTGTGCCGTTATCAGAATCGCAAAAAATTGTAAATGCCGTTAAAAAGTGCAATAAAAATGCACCAATAGAATTTCAGGTAATTAAAGGGGGCAGTCACGGTAGTGTAGAAGATTTTTACCGCCATCAAGAACTTTATAATTGGTTGTTACAACATTCTAAAACTAAAAATACATTATAAAAAAAGTGAACTCAAAAATGAGTTCACTTTTTATTTATTCATTTTCTTCCAATTTTTTACATAATCAAAAACTTGGTTATATGAAAACTCTCCAAAATACGCATTGTAATCTCCGTTTGGAAAAATAATTACAAAGCTTGCGAATTGATAGTGAAATTCACTAAAAAAACGCTTTTCAATTTCGTGATTTGGGTCTTTTTTCCAATCAATAAATTTGTTTCCTTCATATACATTTGTTGATTCTTTTTTAAATACAAATAATGTTTGCCCATTTATAGTTTTTTGTAATTTATTTTCAAAAACATTGGTTTCATCTTTAAAAATTTGCAAACCATTCAAATCGGGATTTCTAGATATATTTGTAACATCAGGCCCGGGATAATAGTAAATAAATAAGGGTTTTTTAAAGTCTAATTGAGTTTTTAAATTATTGTTTAAATAAATTACAAGTTCTGTATAATCTTTTATTTTTCCAGATTTTTCGCGGTTTTTTATCAATCTATAAACAGTACCATCGTCATTTTGACCAACCAAAACGCCTTTGTTATGATATTTTTGAAATTCATAATAACTTATTTCTTTTCCATCAAAATTTAAATAAGAAATTTTAGATTTTTGCGCAAAACACAAAATAGGAAAAATCAATAGAAGTAAAAATGTAAAGTTTTTCATAATAAGTAATTTATATCAAATGTATCTATTTTATTATAAAATCCAAACTGTTAGTTTATTGCTTACAAAATCCAATTAAAAACGATATATTTGCACCGTTTAAAAAATCGATATAAAATAGCACAATTATATGAAAGCAGGTATTGTAGGATTACCAAACGTAGGAAAATCAACTTTGTTTAACTGTTTGTCAAACGCAAAAGCACAAAGTGCAAATTTTCCGTTTTGTACCATTGAACCAAATATTGGGGTTGTAAACGTACCAGATCCTAGAATTAATAAATTAGAAGAATTAGTAAAGCCAGAACGTGTGCAAATGGCCACTGTTGATATTGTTGATATTGCAGGTTTGGTAAAAGGTGCTAGTAAAGGCGAAGGTTTAGGTAACCAGTTTTTAGGAAATATTCGCGAATGTAACGCTATTATTCACGTGTTACGTTGTTTTGATAACGATAATATTGTGCATGTTGATGGTAGTGTTGATCCAATACGCGATAAAGAAACCATTGATATAGAATTGCAATTAAAAGATTTAGAAACGGTTGAAAAACGCTTAGAAAAAACTAAAAAAGCGGCTAAAACGGGTAATAAAGATGCACAAGTTGAAAGTGCTTTACTAGAACGTATTCGCGAAGCTTTATTGCAAGCAAAATCGGCAAGAACGGTTGTTCCTCAAAATCAAGACGAAGAAAGTTTAATGCAAGATTTTCAGTTAATTACATCAAAACCAGTGTTGTACGTGTGTAATGTAAATGAAGAAGCTGCAGTAAACGGTAATGAATACGTTGAAAAAGTAAAAGAATTGGTAAAAGATGAAAACGCCGAAGTGATTGTTCTTTCGGTTGGTGCTGAAGCTGATATTACCGAATTAGAAAGTTACGAAGAGCGTCAAGTTTTCTTAGAAGATATGGGATTAACTGAACCAGGTTCGGCGGTATTAATTCGTGCAGCGTATAAATTATTGAATTTACAAACGTATTTTACAGCAGGTGTGAAAGAAGTACGAGCTTGGACCATTAAAATTGGCGATTCTGCTCCAAAAGCAGCTGGTGTAATTCATACCGATTTTGAAAAAGGGTTTATACGTGCCGAAGTTATTGCTTATGATGATTATGTAAATTACGGATCTGAAGCTAAAGTTAAAGAAGCAGGTAAATTACGTGTAGAAGGTAAAGAATATATTGTTAAAGACGGCGATATCATGCATTTCCGTTTTAATGTATAAAATTTTGTAAGCCGAATTAAAAATTCGGCTTTTTTATTTAAAACACATCATAACATCCTATTTTTATGTACAATCGTTTCAACTTTTTTAAAAATACATTTGCCGTTTTTACAAAGGTACATCAGCCAAATAACTACACCAAACCGCATTATAAAAGCAAACACAGTAGTTGTTATTTTTTTACAAACGAGGGTGTTTTTAGATTTTCGAACCATTGGGGTAGAGTAGGTAATTGCCGTTGGCGACTTGATGAATTAGATTACAAACAACAAACATACTATTGGGGGTTTTGTAGCTGGGATAATTTTTATGCTAATAACGAAGATGAAAAACTGTATTTTATTGAAAAAGTAGCCCAAGATAAATATACGTTTAATCATAAAAGTAATGCAAATAACACAAATGTAGTGTTTAGATCGGCAACAGAATCAGCTAAAGTTTTAAAAAAAATTAACGAGCTTAACGAAAGCGATGCTTGGGCAAAACACTTACAGTTTTCTGATTTTAATTTTTTAAAAGATTATTTTATAACGCAATTAATCACTACCAACAAATCGTTTGTTAAAATAAAACAAGATTATATAAATGATATCTAAAAAAGCTGTGTGTAAATAAAATATTTGTATCTTGTAATTCAAAAAAAATGAATTACAATTGAAAACAATTAAAAAAATTGTGACGTATTTAGCATATGTATTAGGTTTCTTTATAATTTATTTGGTTTTTGCTACAGCGGCTTCGTATATAGCAACAAATAAAAACCAAGCAAAAAATGCAAACCAAAATTTATCTATTTATATAAAAACAAACGGTGTACATACCGATTTGGTACTTCCTTTTTTTAATGAAACGTATGATTGGCGTACGTATTTAAACCCAACACTTACCCCAAACAAACGCAACACTGCACAATGGGTTAGTTTTGGTTGGGGCGATAAAGGTTTTTATTTACAAACACCCGAATGGAGTGATTTAAAGCCAAGTGTTGCGTTTAAAGCAGCTTTTTGGTTAAGTGAATCGGCCATGCATGTAACGTATTACGATACGGTTAAAGTCTCGGATGATTGCATAGAGATTAAACTAAATGAACAACAGTATAAACAACTTTGTACATTTATTTTAAATAGATTTGATAAAAATCAAGATAAACTACAGCTTATAAATACCGATCAAAACTACGGCCCTAACGATGTTTTTTACGAAGCAAAAGGTCGTTATAATTTGTTTTACACCTGTAATACTTGGGCAAATAATGGCTTAAAAGCAGCTGGTTTAAAAGCAGCATTTTTTACCCTATGGGATAAGGGTATTTTTTATCATTACAAGCAAAAATAAGGAGCAGTTTAATTATTTGCGCAAAATTTTATCCATACTTCTGCCTTTTGCTAATTCATCAATTAATTTGTCTAAATAACGTACTTTTTTAAAAATATCATCTTCAATATTTTCAATTCTATCACCGCAAATTACACCTGTAATTTTGTGAGCATTGGCATTTAATTCAGGTGCATTGTTAAAAAAATCGGCAAAAGTAGTTTCATTATTTAAAATCATTTCTAACGCTTGAGCGTTGTACCCTGTAAGCCAAAAAATAATTTCGTTAACTTCTTCTTTCGTTTTTCCTTTGCGTTCTGCTTTTGTAACATAATGTGGGTAAACCCCTGCAAATTTCATGTTATGTACGCGTTCAACTGGACTTTTCATATATAATATTTTAAGCTAAAGTACAAAATTATTAAAAAACTGCGGTTGCAACATTTTTAACTGTATCCGATTTTCCCATTGAATAATAATGAACAATTGGTATACCTGCTGCAATAATTTCTTTACTTTGTTGTATACACCATTCTATACCAATTTGTTTAACGGCGTTGTTTGTTTTTGCTTTTTGAACTTCGGTAACTAACGCATCAGGTAAATCTACTTTAAAACGATATGGAATTATGTTTAATTGATTTTTTGTTGTTAAGGGCTTTAACCCAGGAATAATAGGTACTTTAATACCAGCTTTTCTGCAACTTGCAACAAAATCAAAAAACTTGGTATTATCAAAAAACATTTGTGTAACTATGTAATTTGCACCTTTTTCAATTTTTTGTTTTAAAAACTGCAAATCTGTATCAAAATTAGGTGCTTCCATATGCTTTTCAGGGTATGCCCCAACCCCAATACAAAAATTAGTATTGTGCGTGTTTTCAAGTTCATCATCTAAATAAATACCATTGTTTAATTGGGATATTTGTGTAACTAATTCCGAAGCATATTTATGCCCGTTTTTTTCAGGTTTAAAGTAAATTTCACTCTTAACAGCATCGCCACGCAAAGCAACTACGTTGTCAATACCTAAAAAATCTAAATCAATTAAAAAATTTTCGGTATCTTCTTTAGTAAATCCCCCACACAAAATATGTGGTACTGCATCAACCTTATATTTATTTTGTATAGCAGCACAAATACCCACCGTTCCGGGGCGTTTTTTAACAATTTTTTTCTCAAGCAATCCGTTTCCAACATCTTTGTAGGTATGTTCTTCGCGGTGATACGTTACATCAATAAACGCGGGGTTAAATTCCATTAACGGATCAATTGTATCAAAAATACACTGAATGTTTTGACCTTTTAAAGGTGGTAAAATTTCAAACGAAAATAAAGCTTTTCCGTTTGAATTTTGTATATGTTCGGTAACTTTCATTTTTTATAATTATTTAGGCGTTACCCTTTCGGGTCGGGCAGAACTTCGTTCGCAAGTTTCGGTAAAACAACATTTAGTTGCTTTTTCTCATTTGTGCTACTAGTTTTTGTTCATTCTTCACAAAAAGCTTTTCACTTTAATCCCTAACGCAAATTTTTGTTAATACTTAAAATTCGTTATTCATTAATATTTGGACCAAGCCATTTGGCAGCTTCGTTAAAACTGATGCTTCTACGTTGAGCATAATCTTCCACCTGATCGTTTTTAATTTTACCCACACCAAAATATTTAGCTTCTTTATTAGCAAAGTAATATCCCGATACCGATGAAGCTGGCCACATTGCCAAACTTTCGGTTAGTGTTACACCAATTTCCTCAGCAACATTTAAAACGTTCCAAATAGTGTTTTTTTCTAAATGATCAGGACACGCTGGATAACCAGGAGCAGGACGAATGCCTATGTAGGATTCATTAATTAAATCGTTATTGGTTAATTGTTCTGTAACAGCATACCCCCAAATTTCTTTTCGTACTTTTTCATGTAAATATTCAGCAAATGCTTCTGCAAATCTGTCGCCCAATGCTTTAACCATTATTGCGTTATAATCGTCTTGTGCAGTTTCATATTCTTTGGCTTTTTCTTCAACTCCAAAACCAGTACTTACACAAAACAATCCAACATAATCGTTTATTCCCGTTGATTTTGGAGCAACAAAATCTGCTAACGCAATATTTGGTACATTGCCCGATTTTTGAGCCTGCTGACGCAATGTTAACAACGTTGCTATTACTTCGTTTTTTTTATTTATCAAAGCAATATCATCATCGTTTATTTGGTTGGCTTTGTAAATTCCAATAATTCCTTTGGCTTTAAACCATTTTTCTAAAACCACTTTGTTTAACATTTTTTGAGCATCGTTAAATAAAATGGTAGCTTGTTCGCCCACAATGTTGTCGTTTAAAATATCGGGGTATTTACCAAAAAGCTGCCACGATCTAAAAAAAGGTGTCCAATCTATATACGGTACCAATTCTGATAAATCCACGTTCACCTGTTTTTTACCAAGAAAATTAGGCTTGACAATTTGTTGAGAATTCCAATCTATTTTGAATTTGTTTTTGCGGGCATCGGTTATTGAAATGTATTTTTTTTCATGAGCACGATTTAAGAAATCAAAACGTAATTTTTCGTATTCGTCTCTAATGTTTTGTTTGTAAATTTTGTTTTTATCGGGTTGTAATAAATTGTTAATTACCGTTACAGCACGCGAAGCATCGTTTACATGTACAACTGTTTGTGTATATTCGGGTGCAATTTTTACGGCAGTGTGTGCACGTGATGTTGTTGCACCTCCAATCATAATTGGAATGTTGGTTTGTTTTTTTTCTAATTCTTTTGCTAAATGAACCATTTCATCTAATGATGGAGTAATTAAACCGCTTAAACCAATAACATCTACCTGTTCTTTTATCGCTGTTTCAATGATTTTTTCAGGTGGAACCATGACACCTAAATCAATAATTTCAAAATTATTACAAGCTAAAACTACGGCAACTATGTTTTTGCCAATATCGTGCACATCGCCACGAACTGTTGCCATTAGTACTTTACCAGCCGATGAATTTTTTGTTACACCATTCTTTAATTTTTCTTCTTCAATAAAAGGCAATAGATAAGCAACTGCTTTTTTCATTACCCGAGCCGATTTTACTACCTGTGGCAAAAACATTTTTCCCGAACCAAACAAATCGCCAACTACATTCATACCATTCATTAAGTATTGTTCAATTACTTGAATAGGTCTTTCTACAGTTAGCCTTGCCTCTTCTACATCGGTGTTAATAAATTCCTCTATACCTTTAACCAAAGCATGTGTGATACGTTTTTGTAAACTTTGTGATCTCCATTCTAAAATTTTTTCTTCTTTAATTTTAGTTTCACCTTTTAAATGTTCTGCAAAATCAAGTAATCTTTCGGTTGCATCGCTTCTACGGTTTAACAACACATCTTCAACAAAAACAAGCAATTCGGGGTTTACTTCATCGTATATTTCTAGTAGTTCAGGATTTACAATTCCCATGTTCATACCGTATTGAATTGCATGATACAAAAATGCAGCATGTAACGCTTCGCGCACACTATTGTTGCCGCGAAATGAAAAGGAAACATTGCTTACACCGCCCGAAACATTTGTGTATGGTAGATTTTTACGAATCCATTTTGTTGCACGAAAAAAATCAACAGCATTATTATTGTGTTCTTCCATTCCTGTGGCTACTGGGAATATGTTTGGATCGAAGATGATGTCTTGTGGTGGAAAACCAACTTCGTGAACCAAAATGTCATACGATCGTTTACAAATATCAATTCGTCTTTGATAGGTGTCTGCTTGTCCCGTTTCATCAAACGCCATAACAACAACTGCAGCGCCATAACGCTTAATTAATTGAGCTTGCTGAATAAATAGTTTTTCACCTTCTTTTAAACTAATAGAATTTACAATTCCCTTGCCTTGAATGGTTTGTAAACCAGCTTCTATAATTTCCCATTTAGAACTATCTATCATTATAGGAACTCGGGCAATGTCTGGTTCAGATGCAATTAAGTTTAAAAAATTAACCATTGCTTCTTTGCCATCTAACATTCCTTCGTCCATATTGATGTCGATAATCTGTGCGCCGTTTTCAACTTGTAAACGCGCAATATCTAAAGCTTCTGAGTAGTTTTCTTCGTTTATTAATCTCAGAAATTTTTTAGAACCTGTAACATTGGTTCGTTCGCCAATATTTATAAAATTTGATTCTTTTGTTACAAAAAGAGGTTCTAAACCAGAGAGCGTTAAAATAGGTTTCGGTTTTAGTTCATCAATTTCCCTATTGTTTCTTAATGCATTGTACTGCGTAACGGTATTGGCAATTAAACGAATGTGTTCGGGATTAGTGCCACAACAACCGCCAATTATTTGTACCAAATCTTCCTTTAAAAAATCGGCAATAAATTGTTGCATTTCGTCTGGCGATTGGTCGTATTCGCCAAAGGCATTTGGTAGACCTGCATTTGGATGCGCCGAAATATTTACAGATGTGTGCTGTGCCAACTGTTTTAAATAAGGTTTAAGTTGCTCTGCACCTAAAGCACAGTTAAAACCGATACTTAACAACGGAATATGCGAAATTGAAATTAAAAAAGCATCTACTGTTTGTCCTGATAACGTTCTGCCTGAAGCATCGGTAATTGTTCCAGAAACCATGATTGGAATATCGATATTTCTTTCGATTTTTACTTCTTCAATTGCAAACAAAGCAGCTTTTGCATTTAAGGTATCAAAAATAGTTTCAACCAAAAGCAAATCACAACCACCGTCTAGCAATGCTTCAACTTGTTGTTTGTACGCTATAAGTAAATCTTTAAATGTAATAGTGCGATATCCCGGATTGTTTACATCGGGACTCATTGATGCTGTGCGGTTTGTAGGTCCAATTGATCCAGCAACAAACCGAGGTTTGTTGGGCGTGATTTTATCAAATTCATCACAAACTTCTCGTGCAATTTTAGCCGACTGATAGTTTAATTGATATACATAATCTTCTAAATAATAATCGGCCATACCTATTGTTGTAGATGAAAAGGTATTGGTTTCAATAATATCGGCACCAGCTTGTAGGTATTTTCGGTGAACTTCTTTAACTGCTTCGGGCTGTGTTATAGAAAGTAAATCATTATTTCCTTTTAACGGATGTTTAAAATCTTGAAATTGCTTGCCACGAAAGTCATCTTCGGTAAACTGATATGCCTGTAACATGGTACCCATGGCGCCATCTAAAACCAAAGTTTTGTGTTTTATAATTTCGGTAATAGATTTTTTATTACAAATTGTTTCCATTATAAAAAGGCATTATTTAGTTCGGTTATAATATCATCAATATGCTCTAAACCAACGGAAATACGTATTAAACCTTCGGTTAAATTAGCTTGGGCAAGCTCGGTAGCGTTTAACTTACTGTGTGTTGAGGTAGCTGGATGGGTAACAATAGTACGCGTATCGCCTAAGTTTGCCGATATTGAAAACAATTTTGTTGAATTGATAAACTTTTTACCAGCTTCTTTACCACCTTTTAACTCAAAAGCAATAATGTTTCCACCTAATTTCATTTGTTTTTTTGCAATTTGATATTGCGGATGTGATGGTAAAAATGGATATTTCACAATGGATACCGCCGGATGGTTTTCTAAAAATTGAGCTACTTTAAACGCGTTTTTACAATGTTTTTCTACTCTAATAGCTAATGTTTCTAAACTTTTAGAAAAAATCCAGGCATTGAAAGGTGCAAGGGAAGGCCCTGTGTTACGCGAAAAAAGGTAAATTTCGCGGATTAAATTTTTTAAGCCAACCGTTATACCACCTAATGCTCTGCCTTGCCCGTCGATTAATTTTGTAGCCGAATGAATTACCAAATGGGCGCCAAAATTAATAGGGTTTTGTATGATTGGGGTAGCAAATGTATTGTCAACAATTAATAAAAGGTTGTGCTTTTTAGCCAAATTGCCTAAAAATTCTAAATCAATTAATTCAACACCAGGGTTTGTAGGTGTTTCAACAAACAAAATTTTAGTGTTTGTTTGTATTTTAGATTCAATGGTTTCAACCTTATTAATGTTGAAATATGTTGTTTCTATGTTCCATTTTGGTAGATATTTAGTGAATAAAGTGTGTGTTGAACCAAAAAGGCTACTTGCCGAAACAATATGATCGCCACTGTTTAAAAAAGGTATTAATGTATTGTAAACAGCAGCCATTCCGGTTGCAAAAGCAACACCATCTTCGGCATTTTCTAGCATTACCATTTTTTCAATAAACTCTGTTACGTTCGGGTTGCTAAAGCGTGAATAAATGTTTCTGTCTTTTTCTTCGGCAAAAGAAGCACGCATATCTTCGGCGTCTTCAAAAACAAAGCTTGATGTTAAAAACAAAGGCGAACTATGTTCTAAATAATGTGTGCGTTCTGTTTGTTGTCTTATTGCTAATGTTTCTTTTTTCATAATTATTTTTTTTCTGCTAAACGTAAAATATCTCCAAAAACCCCACGAGCTGTGACATGTGCCCCCGCACCTGCACCTTGAATAATAATGGGTTTTTCGCCGTAAGATTCGGTATAAATCTCAAAAATACTATCTGAGCCCGATAATTGGCCAAGAGCCGAATTTTTATTAACTTTAATTAGTTTAGTTTCTAATAAGCCTTTTTGTTGTTGTAAATCGCCCGATAATTCACCAACGTATCGCAAAACTTCGTTTGGTTGCAGTTGTTTTTTAAGATTGTTATAAAAGGCATCTAAACCATTTAATTGTTCTAAGAAATTTGAAACTGATAGCGTTTGAAATTCGTTTGGAATTAAGTTTTGAATTGTTATATCGTGTAATTCATTTTCTAAATCTAATTCACGAGCAAGAATTAATAATTTACGTGCAACATCTGTACCCGACAAATCATCACGTGGATCGGGTTCGGTATATCCATTTTTAACAGCATCTTTTAAAACTTCTGAAAAAGGAATTTCTTCAACAGAAAATCGATTAAAAATGTAACTTAAAGTTCCAGAAAAAACACCTTTTATTTTAGTAATGTTTTCGCCGGATAAATGCAGTAATTTAATATTGTCTATTAAAGGCAAACCTGCACCAACATTGGTTTCGTATAAATATTGTTTTTGATTTGTTTTTAAATTTTCGCGTAAATTTTTGTAAAAATCAAATGATAAAGTATTTGCAATTTTGTTTGATGAAACGATATCAAATCCATTACTTATAAAATTATTGTAACAATTTGGAAGTGATGCTGCAGCTGTATTATCAATTAAAATTAAATTTTCTAAATGATGTTCTTTTGCATAATTAATAATTGTTGAAAGCGAATGAGGTTGTGTTTTTTTAAAATGTTCTTGCCAGTTTTTGTTGAACCCATTTGAGCTAAAGTAAATAGACTTTGAATCTGCAATTGCAAAAATGTTTAAATCGATGTTTTTACGTTTAGAAATTTGATCTTTTGATGCAATAATTTGATCAATTAACACGCTACCAACAGTTCCTTTACCAATTACAGCTATGTTTACCGTTTTATTTACACCAAAAATTTGTCCATGAATTACATGCAATGCTTTTTTAAATTGTTGTTTTTCTATTACTAAGCTTATGTTTTTGCCAGAAACTGAATTGTTAAATAAGATAGGAGTAATGCCGTTTTTTACCAATGCACTATAAGGTTTGTGAAACGATTTTAAATCCTGACCAATAATTGAAACAACAGCAATATTGTTGTTAATGCTAATGTTTTCAACATCTTTGGTATAAAAGTCATACTGAAATTCTTGTTCTAGTAATTCTTTTGCTAAAAGGGCTTCTTCGTTATTCACAACAAATCCTAGACCACGTTCAGACGAACCTTGTGCAATTACGCTTACACTAATGTTGCTTTTTGCTAATGCATTAAAAATTCGGGCATCAACACCTACTTTACCAAATAAACCTTTGCCATGAAAATTAATTAAAGCCACGTTTTCAAGTACAGTTAACGATTTTACTCCAATTGGTGTTGGTTCATCAGAAATTAACGTTCCTGTGCTTTGTTGGTTTAAAGTATTTAAAATACGTAAAGGAATTTTCTTTTCAATTAAAGGAACAATGGTTTTTGCATGTAAAATAGATGCACCTAAAGTTGCTAATTCATTTGCATCACTGTAGTTAAGCTGTTCAATTCGTTTAGCCGATGCTACCCATTCAGGGTTTGCGGTATAAATACCATCAACATGAGTAAAATTTAAAAATTCTTCTGCTTGAATAAAGTTTGCTATTAGTGACGCCGTTAAATTGCTGCCATTTCTGCCCAATGTTGTAATGTCGTTTTCTAAAGTACTACCAACAAATCCACCTAAAACAATTAAGTTATTGGTTGTTAATTGGTTAAATAATTTTGTGGTGGCTATTTCTGTCACCGTTTCGTTTACGTTAGCAGATCCAAAATTAGCATCGGTTTTAATTATTTGCGTACTATCTACGTAAGTGGCTTTTAATTTGTTGTTTATTAATAATTGTGTGATTACTTTGGAGCTGATGAGTTCGCCTTGGGCTAACAATAAATCTTGTACTTTTAAGCTGTAATCTTGAATTAACGAAACGCCATGTAAAATGTTTTCAATTAATCTAAAATGCTCATCGGTATTAATTTCAGGGTAAAAGTTTAATGCTTTAAGTTTTTTTAAATCTTTGGTGTAAGTTTTGTTTTCTTTTGCTTTTTTTAGCATTTCTAATAACAAATCGGTTGTATTTCCAATTGCAGAAACAACTATAATTAATGATGATTTTTGTAAATGGCTAATTATAATATTTATAATATTTTGGTTAGTATGTAAACTAGCTAAAGATTTGCCTCCAAATTTTAATACTTTGCTCATAAATAAGGTGTTAATATGTTGTTTAATTTTTCTTGTTCTATTAAAAAAGCGTCGTGTCCGTGTGTTGAATCTAATGAATGATATGAAACATTTTTGCCGATTTTTTTAAGTGATTTAGCCCATTCTAATTGATAATTAGGATGAAACAACCAATCGGAAACGATGCTTATAATTACAAATTGCGTATGGGTATTTTGCGCTGCTTTTAAATAATGCTTTTTACTGGTTGTTTTTCCTATTGATCCTAACAAGTGGTTCATTATTTTGTATGATTTTTTAGGAAAACGTTTTTTTAAAGCTTTGCCATGGTAAAGTAGCCACTGCTCTATAGTATTAGTATTTACTTTAAATTTATTGTTTATATCTAAAGCGTTTCGGTAGAACAACATCGACCACATTCTGCTAAGTTTGTATCCCTTTTTTTGTTCTAAAAGCGCACTTTGTAAATACGTAACAGCTTTAATCCAATCATCTTTAAATGGACAAGCAGCAATACTAAACAAAGCATCAAATAAGCCAGGTTGTTCTTTCCACATTTCCCAAGCAATTACGCCGCCTAAACTTCCACCAATTATTAAAAGATCTTTTTTTAATTCTAATTCATTCAACAACCATAAGTTAATTAAAGCAATATCTTTAATTGTAACTTTTTTCATTGAATGTATATTTTCGTGGGTATTTGTTGCATAACCATTTCCTAAAGTATCAATACATAAAAGGTTGTATTTATTGGTATCAATAACTTTTAACGATCCCACTAATTCTTTCCACCAACCGTTTTCACCGGTAACTGTGCTGTTTCCAGTTAGTGCATGTAAAATAATGATTGTTGGTTTAGGTTTGTTATAATCACAAATCCACTGAAAACTAATTTCGCAGTTAGCATCAGAAAAGTGATTGGTAAAATTTTTAGGAATTAATTTTTTGTTCATGGTTTGTTCCATAAAAAATCCTTCATGGCTATACCTGAAGGATTTTATAAAAGGTTTATAATTAGGTATAGGTCAACTTGATGCTTTACGCATCATTCGCATTGTTGATCCCATTAGGTTTTTAGATGTTGTCATTATAAATATATAAATTACACTGCAAATGTAATGTAATATTTTCTGTGTGCAAGTTATTTATAAGAATATTTTTCTTTTAAACAGGTTGTTGTGTTGTTTTTGTTAGAATAAAAATCTATATAAGTTGTTTATTTTAGATTTTTTTACATATTTTTTTTTAATTACAAATAACTTAATCTATTAAAAACAATGTTATCTGAATTAATTTTTTTTTAAACGAAGTTTAAAGACATAAAAAAAAGGAGAAACTATTAATTTTTCCTTTTATTGTAATATCGTAGACTTTAATTAAAAGCTGTCATTATTCAATTATTTTTTTTAACTCTAAAAAGTTTTTATTATCAATTTTTATAGTTTCTAGATTTGATTTTAGGGTAAATTGCATTTCACAATCAAAACAAATTTTGGAAATAGCCACAATTGAATCATTTTTTTTGAAGATCAAAATATCTCTATAAATAGGAATACATTTTGAATCTTCAAATGAAATTTTATTTTTATAAATCCTTTTTACTTGTAAAAATAATTCTGGATTAATATGTTTCTTTTTAGGATAATTTTTTTCGATATCCTGATACGTTTTATTAATGTCTGTGATATAATTTTCACTTAATAATTTAATGAGGGCATAACTTTTATCTCTTATTTCATCAGTTTCAATTAAATTATTAAAGGTTTCGTCTGAAATTTCTTTTTAAAAATGTTCAATAGAATCAAATTCAAGATTTTTATTTTGACATGCGATATTTATAAATAAAATGCATAATATAAATATTCAAAGTTATAAAATAGTTTACTTTTCTATTAATGGTTAGTTGCGCAACTTTTAACAAATCTTAATTTTTTTTAAAGTTAACAAAATGTGAATTTTTAGCTATGTAAAAGTTTTTTTGAGTTATTTTAATTTTTTTTGCTTTTTTATAAATAATAAATGTGATTTTCTATTGTTTTTTGTTTAATTTTATAAAGCGTTTAATTGTTAATAATTACTTAAAATATTAAAAAGTTTAAATTTTATGAACTGTTTTTTTTGAAATGCTGTTTTGTTTTAAATTGTTCATTTACCTAGTAATTAAAAGCCCTTAAACTGATATTTATCATATTTTAAACCAACACATAAAATTAACTTTGACCAAAGATTTTAGGTATGGGCGTAATTTACATTTTAATATGCATTAGCATATTTGTTGCAGCCATTTTTCTGGTTCTCTTCATTAAATCAGTTAAAAGTGGACAGTTCGATGATCAATATACTCCTTCTGTAAGGATGTTGTTTGACGACGAACTTCGATCAAAAAAAGAAAAAAATAACAAAAACAATCAAATTAATTAGTATTTATGGAAGTACAACAGTTTTATTATGACAACAAAATTGTTAAAAAATTCCTCTATGCTGCAATTCTATTCGGAGTTGTAGGTACTTTAGTGGGTTTACTTTTAGCAGTAATGTTTATTTTTCCGAATATTACCGATAATATTCCGTGGTTAAGTTTTGGTAGAATTAGACCATTACATACCAATGCAGTTATTTTTGCCTTTGTAGGAAATACCATTTTTGCAGGGGTATATTATTCATTGCAACGTTTGCTTAAAACACGTATGTACAGCGATGTTTTAAGTAATATTAATTTTTGGGGGTGGCAGTTAATTATAGTTGCCGCTGCAATTACTTTACCGTTAGGTTTTACATCATCAAAAGAATATGCCGAATTGGAATGGCCTATTGATATTGCCATTGCCTTTATTTGGGTAGTTTTTGGGATTAATATGATTATGACCATTTTAAACCGTAGAGAGCGCCATTTATATGTTGCTATTTGGTTTTATTTAGCAACTTTTGTTACGGTAGCTGTTTTACACATTTTTAATAATTTAGAAATGCCTGTAAACTTGTTTAAATCGTATTCTGTTTACGCAGGGGTACAAGATGCTTTGGTGCAATGGTGGTATGGGCATAATGCAGTTGCATTTTTCTTAACAACACCTTTCTTAGGTTTAATGTATTATTTTTTACCTAAAATTGCCAACCGTCCCGTTTACTCTTATCGTTTATCAATTATACACTTTTGGTCGTTAATATTTTTATACATTTGGGCAGGTCCTCACCACTTATTATATACAGCATTACCAGAATGGGCACAAAATTTAGGGGTTGTATTCTCTGTAATGCTAATTGCTCCGTCTTGGGGTGGTATGATTAATGGTTTGTTAACTTTACGTGGCGCTTGGGACAAAGTAAGAACCGAACCTGTATTAAAATTCTTTGTAGTTGCTGTTACAGGTTATGGTATGGCTACTTTTGAAGGGCCAACGTTATCTCTTAAAAATGTAAATGCCATTGCCCACTATACCGATTGGATTGTTGCTCACGTACACGTTGGTGCGTTGGCATGGAATGGATTTATGGCTTTTGCAATCATTTATTGGTTGTTGCCACGTATGGCTAACACGCAATTATATTCTAAAAAGTTAGCAAACTTTCACTTTTGGATTGGTACATTAGGTATTATTTTATATGCAATTCCATTATACGTTGCTGGTTTTCAACAACACATGATGTGGAAACAATTTAACCCAGATGGTACTTTAAAATACGGTAACTTTTTAGAAACTGTAACGGCTATCATGCCAATGTATGCAATGCGTGCAATTGGTGGTACCTTATATGTAATTGGTATTTTAGTTTTGGTTTACAACATTTACAAAACAATGTCGGCAGCTGATGCAATTGAAGACGAATTAGCAGAAGCACCAGAATTAGCACGTATAGCACCTAATCGCATCAAAGGAGAACGTTTCCATGCTTGGTTAGAGCGTAAACCAATTCAATTAACGGTTTTAGCAACAGTAGCCATTTTAATTGGTGGTATCATTCAAATTGTTCCTACTATTGTTGTAGATTCTAACATTCAAACCATTTCAAGTGTTAAACCTTATACACCGTTAGAATTAGAAGGACGCGATTTATACATACGTGAAGGCTGTGTGAACTGTCACTCGCAAATGGTTCGTCCGTTTAGAAGTGAAGTAGAGCGTTACGGCGAATATTCAAAATCGGGTGAATATGTATACGATTATCCATTCTTATGGGGTTCTAAACGTACAGGTCCAGACTTACACCGTTTAGGTGCAAAATATTCAGATAACTGGCATTTTAACCATATGTACGATCCACAAAGTACATCGCCTGGTTCTATAATGCCTGCTTACAAATGGATGTTTAAAAACCAAGCAATGGATGTTTCAGAAATTGAAACTAAAATGCGCGTTATGCAAAAATTAGGTGTGCCATACACCGATCAAGAAATTGCTAATGCTAAAGCAAATATGAAAAAGCAAGCTGAAAAAATCGAGAAAAACTTAATGAATGATCCTGATTTTGTGAAATCGTACAACGAAAGTAAAAAAGCAGCAGCTGCAAGTGGCGATCAATTTGTACCAATGAGCGAGCGTGAAATTACCGCACTTATTGCATATTTACAGCGTTTAGGTACCGATATTAAAGTAAATGAAAAAAAATAACGAATCATGCTTAAGTTTATTAAACATAATATGGATACCATTTCGGGTATAGAAATCTATCCAATTATAGCGTTACTTATTTTCTTTTTATTTTTTGTTGGATTACTTTTTTGGGTATTTACCTACAAAAAAAATACACTTAACGAATTAAGTAACTTGCCATTACAAAATAATGACGAAATACAGGGTTCAAACAAAATAAATACATAATTATGAAACGATTTTTTCCAGTATATATACGCGTACCGTTACTGTTTTTTGCCTGCTACGGTATCCTTGATTACTTTATAGATTCGGGCGATAAACCAATGATTATTCAATATCCATCGGTTTTAGCTCTTTTAGGATTGATATTATTAGTGTTAATTGCTATTGAAATTGTTGCAAATGCATCAAACAATATCATTAATCAATTAATGTCGCCAGAAGAACGTGCGCAAAAAGAAGCATTAGATAATTTGCCTCTTTCAGAATTGCCTTTCGTTAAAAATTTAATGAAAAAACTAACTAAGTCTAGATCTATCGATGAAGAAAAAGACATCGAATTAGAACATGATTACGACGGTATTAAAGAATTAGATAACGATTTACCGCCATGGTGGGTGTATTTATTTTACGTTACCATTATTTTTGGTGTGATTTATCTTGGTAAGTATCAATTGTTTGGTGGTGATAACCAAATACAAGAACTTGAAAAAGACATGGCTATTGCACAAAAAGAAATTGAAGAATACAAAAAAACAGCCCCTGATATGCTTACAGCCGATAAGGTTGTATTATTAACCGATGCGGGTGATATTGCAGCTGGTAAAGCAATTTACGATACTAACTGTGTGGCTTGTCACCGTGCCGATGGTGGTGGAGGTATTGGACCTAACTTAACCGACGATTCTTGGATTTTAGGTGGAGATGTTAAAGAAATTTTTAATACCATTATGGAAGGTGGTCGCGATGGTAAAGGTATGGTTGCATGGAAACAGCAAATTAAACCTTCAGACATTCAAAAAGTAGCTAGTTATATTTTAACACTACAAGGCACCAACCCACCAGATGGTAAAGCACCAGAAGGTGATAAAGTTGCAGGAGCAAGTGCTGCAGCTGCACCAGCAAATGGCGCAACAAAAGACACGTTGGCTAATACAGCCACACCTGCACCTAGTGCACCATAATATTTTCCATAAACATTTGGAGAGTTTTAGTTTTATTTTTCTTCCACGGCTCTTCTTTAAGAGCTGTGGTTTTTTTAAAACTAAAATAAATTAAAAAGAAATATGACTAAAGAAGAAAATAACAACTTTAGAGACAGATTAGGTACTGTTGATAATGATGGAAAAAGGGTGTGGGTTTACCCTAAAAAACCTGTTGGTAAATTTTACAATAAACGCAAATGGGTAAGTTATATATTACTTTTAATGCTGTTTTCAGCTCCGTTTATTAAAGTAAATGGCAACCAATTATTTTTATTTAATGTACTTGAACGTAAGTTTTCCATTTTTGGATTTACCTTTTGGCCTCAAGATTTTTATATAATGGTTATTGGAATCATTATTTGTGTACTATTTATTGCGCTTTTTACCGTTGCTTTTGGTAGGATTTTTTGCGGATGGATTTGCCCTCAAACTATTTTTATGGAAATGGTTTTTAGAAGAATTGAATATTGGATTGAAGGCGATCGTGGAGCTCAAATAAGATTAGATAAACAAAAATGGGATTCAGAAAAAATTAGAAAAAAAGGTTTAAAATGGTTTGTGTTTTTTATTGTTTCGTTTCTAATAGCTAATATATTTTTATCATACATTGTAGGTAGCGACCACGTGCTGGAAATGATTTTAAACGGACCAACTAAAAATCTTTCAACCTTAATTTCGCTAATCATTTTTACGGCTGTTTTTTACTTTGTGTTTGCTTGGTTTCGTGAACAAGTTTGTATCATTGCTTGCCCGTATGGTAGACTTCAAGGGGTGCTTTTAGACGAAAAAACCATTGTTGTTGCTTACGATTACAAAAGGGGAGAAGCCGAAAATGGACGTGCAAAATTTAGAAAAAACGAGAACAGAACACAAAGCGGTAACGGTGATTGTATTGATTGTAATCAATGTGTAAATGTGTGTCCTACAGGAATTGATATTCGCAATGGAACTCAATTAGAATGCGTTAACTGTACGGCTTGTATAGATGCATGTGACTTTATGATGGAATCGGTTAATTTACCTAAAGGGTTAATTAGATATGCGTCTGAAAATGAAATCGCTAAAAAAGAAAAATTTGTATTCACAGCTCGTATGAAAGGATATACCGCTGTATTAGTAATTTTAATTGGTTTATTAAGCGGTTTGTTGTTTATGCGTAGCGATGTGGAAGCTAAAGTTTTAAGATTACCAGGGCAATTATTTGAACACAAAGGGACTAATATTAGCAACGTATATACATATAAAATTGCTAATAAATCAAACCGAGATTTTGATAATGTAACCATAAAATTAGCACATCCTAATGGGACTATTAATTTAGTCGGAAAAACGTCTATTAAAATTTTAAAAGAAGACATGGCACAAGGTACTTTGTTTATAGAAATTCCGCAGGCTTCTTTAAAAAGCGATAAAACAGAAATACAATTAGAAATTTATAATAATAACGAATTAATAGATCAAACTAAAACTAATTTTATGAGCCCACGAAGCTTTAATTAAGAAAAATAAAAAAAACTAAAACTAAACTAAAACTACAACAAATGAAATTTAATTGGGGAACAGGCATTGTGTTTGGTATTGCTGCATTTATGATTTTCATCTTGCAATACGTAATTCGCGTACAATTAGATACGCGTTATGATAATGAATTGGTTACTGAAAAATATTACCAAAAAGAAACTGAAATTAACGGCAACCGTTTAAAACAAGAAAATGCCAATAAATTAGGTGCCGATTTTAAAGTACAAACTACAGCTAAAGGAATTGAAATTTATTTTCCATTGGCTTTTAATCCTAAAGAAATAAAAGGAAAAGTATCCCTTTATAGGCCGTCTAACCAGGCTTTTGATCAAACAATTCCTTTGGAATTGTCGTCAAATCACTTGCTTATACCTAAATCTCGCTTGGTAGATGGCCGTTGGGATATTGCTATTGATTTCACTTACCAAGGCATGGCCTATTTAAAACAACAAACATTGGTGTTATAATGTTAGTGCCTTTAACGCTGGGTTTATTAGCTAGTTTGCACTGCGTGGCTATGTGTGGTCCTATTGCAATGGCTTTACCTGTACACCAGTTTAATGCAGCAAAAAAAACGGTACTTATTTTGTTGTATCACTTGGGTAGAATTTTTGTCTACACCTTATTAGGCGTGTTTTTTGGCACTTTAGGAAAGGGACTTTTCTTAGCAGGTTTACAACAAAAAACGTCTGTTATTTTAGGGGTGCTATTAATAATTAGTGTGTTTTTGTTTTACATTAAAGGTGGTACAAATGGTGCTTTAAATTTTAATTTAGCAGGTTATGCAAAATTTAAAAGTTTATTTGGTACATATATTCAAAAACGCAATCCTTTATCGCTTTTTGTGTTAGGGGTATTAAATGGTTTATTGCCATGTGCAATGGTTTATATGGCATTGTTTGGCGCAACTGCAACACAGGGTGGCTTGTACGGCGGTTTGTTTATGTTTTGGTATGGTTTAGGAACGATACCTTTACTAACAGTGCTAATTTGGTTGAGTAGTTGGGTAAACAAAAATTTTAAAAATAAACTTCAAAAAGCAATACCTGTTTTTTTGCTTTTAACAGGTTGTTTGTTAATTGTTAGGGGCTTAGGACTTGCAATTCCATATGTTTCGCCTTCTACTTTACAATTATTCATTACCAGTAATCCACAATGTTCTTAAATAAAAAACACCTTCTAGATATACATTTAGAAGGTGTTATTATTTAAAAAAACGTAATCAAACTTACTTAGTAGATAAAATTAAATAGTTAATTTACTAGTTATATATTATTTTTCAAACTCAAACGACAAATGGTTAATATACTTTTTGTTATTCGTTGAAATGGTGTGTTTTTTTATTATTTTCAGAACTTCATAAATCTTATGTTGATTATGATAATCTAAAATTAAGAAATCATCTGTTGAAAATTTTGTGGAATCGTTAGCAAAATTGATTCTATATCTTTTTCCTTCACCAAACAAGTATTTTGGAGTATTCTTATCTTTCGAATAGTTAGAATTAAATTTTTTAATATCCGATATGAAATTTTTATCAAATAAAATATTAATTTCATTAAAATCCTTTTCATTAAATTTTATATATTCAAATTCAACTGAAGATTTTAATATTTCAAAGGCGCAAGCACAATCCTCTGGAATAATAGTCATTTGAGTTAGATCACTAAATGAAATGGATTTACTTTTAAAATCTACTGTTATTGATGAAGGAATGTGTAATTGACCAGATATAATATCAATTTTCAAGAAATTCATTTCTGTTTTAGTTTCTTTAGAATCACAACCGATAAATAAAATAAGAATTAGTATTTTAAAAAACTTCATTTTTTATATAAAGATAAAAAAAAACGACTTCATTTTGAAGTCGTTCCAATATTAAGCTTTTATCGTTTCAACATCTTTATTGATTTTATTAATCAATCCCATTAAAACTTTACCTGGACCTACTTCTGTAAATGATGTTGCACCGTCGGCAATCATTTGTTGTACCGATTGTGTCCATTTTACGGGTGCAGTTAATTGTGTAATTAAGTTCTTCTTTATTTCTGAAGGATCAGATACAGCACTTGCAGTTACATTTTGATACACCGGACAAATTGGGTTGTTAAATGTGGTAGCTTCAATAGCAGCTGCTAATTCTTCACGAGCAGGTTCCATCATTGGTGAGTGAAATGCACCACCTACAGGTAATATTAAAGCACGTTTTGCACCTGCTTCTTTCATTTTTTCACAAGCTAATTCTACTGCTTTTGTTTCGCCCGAAATTACTAATTGCCCAGGACAATTGTAATTTGCAGCAACTACAACTCCGTCAATTGAAGCACAAATATCTTCTACTACTTTATCGTCTAAATTTAAAACTGCAGCCATTGTTGAAGGTGTAATTTCACATGCTTTTTGCATTGCTAAGGCACGTTTTGAAACTAATTGCAAGGCATCTTCAAATGATAGTGTTCCATTGGCTACTAATGCAGAAAATTCACCTAACGAGTGTCCGGCAACCATTTCTGGGTTAAAGTCAGGTAATGTTTTAGCTAATATAACCGAATGTAAAAAAACCGCAGGTTGCGTAACTTTTGTTTGTTTTAATTCTTCATCAGTTCCATTAAACATTATTTCGGTAATGTTAAAACCTAAAATGGTGTTGGCTTTATCAAATAACTCTTTTGCTATTTCAGAAGATTCGTATAAATCTTTTCCCATTCCTACAAATTGAGCACCTTGCCCTGGAAATACGTATGCTTTCATTTTTTATTAGTTTGTTGTTACAAAAATAACAAATTTAGGTATAAAAAAAAGCCCGTTTTAAAAACGGACTTTTTTATGTTGTTAGCGCAATAAAACTTTTGCGCGGTTGTCTTCAATTTTTGCGTTTTGAAACATTGCGTTAAACACCATGTTGTCAATCATTTGTCTGTTGTTGGTGCCAACTTTTTGTTTGTACGTTAAATAATTAGGTAACGCTGCAGCTTTAGTAATGTTTTTAGTTTTTACCATATACACACCATTACGACCGTTAATTAACTGCGATGTTTCATTTGCTTTTCTTCCTAAAGCATTACCAACTACTAATGGTTCTTGGAAACCGCTCACCATTGGGTTTGCTCCTGTAACATCCATTGCATTTGCAATAGCAGTTTTGGTATTTTTAGCAACTTCTTCTAATGTTTTACCGTTCATTTTTTTACGAATTAACTCGGCTTTTTTCTCATTCATTAAAATAGGTTCAACCATTTGGCGTGTATCATCAGCAGGCATTAAATCAGAATCATTAATGTTAACTAATCTTATAATTAAGTATCCATCAGCTGAGTCGAATTTTTTAATATCTCCAACACTTGTATTTTTGCTTGATGCCCAGCTAATAGCTGCAGCTTGTGTACCTTCAACACCTGTTAATTGGTCGTCAAAAGGATCAATTTTTGTAGCTGGGAAAGCTACTAAACCTTGTGTAGTTGCTTGTTTTGTGAAATCTTTACCGTTTTCAACGTTTTCTAAGAATTTGTTAGCTTGTGCATAAATTAAATCTTCTGTTTTTGTAGACGATTCTATTTTTTTAGCAACAGTAGCTAATTGAATTCCAGCTTTTTCGTTTACTTTATCAACTTTTAAAACGTGGTAACCAAATTCAGATTCTACAATACCTAATTTACCAACAGGATTGTTAAAAATGTAGGTATCAAATGAAGGTACCATTTGTCCTTTTTTAATTGCAGGATATTTACCACCCGATGCTTTTGAACCCATATCGTTAGTGTTAGCAGTAGCAAGTGCAGCAAAATCGGCACCACCTTGCGCTTGTTTTAATAACGCGTCTGCTTTAGCTTTAGCTTCGTCTTTTGTAATTGTAACATTAGCATCAGCTCTTTGTGCACCTTTGTATGCAATTAAAATGTGTGATGCATCAACTGTTTCAGCTACATTCTTGTTAGCAACCACTTTTGATACTGCATAATAATCGTTAAATACATAAGGGCCATAAATACTACCTACTGGTGTGCTAAATAATTTTTCAGCATGTTCTGTAGGTAATTGATCTTTTGCATAATAAGTACTATCAAAAGGTACATCAGAATTTTTATTTACAAATGCTTTTACATCTGTAGCTTTAGCAAATCCTGAAATGGTATCGTTTTTATTTGTATTCTTGTTAAAAACTACCGATGGTTTTAATAAATCATCTATTATTTGTTTAGCAGCAACTTCGTCTTCTTTTGAAGGTTTATTTGCAATAAAAACATACTCTACCTTACGGTAAGGTGATGTTTTAAATTGTTTTGGATATTTTTTAACGTATGCGTTAATTTCGTCATCAGTTACTTTAACATCTTTATCGTTAATAGTATTGTAAGGTACGGTTACAAAATCAAACGACACTTTTGTAGCTTCGTTTTGGTAAGCCATTTTAGCTTCGGCATTAGTTGTAACAACAGCACCTTTAATCATGTTCATGTACATTTGCTCTTTTGCAAACGTACTTAATTCTTGCTCGTAAGCCAACCATGCATTCCACTGTTGCGCGCCTGTAGCTTTCATTTGTGCCAAGAAAGTGTTGAACTTATTCATGTCAAACATACCAGCTTCGTTTAAAAACTGAGGGTTTTGCGAAAATGTAGGGTGTGATTTAATTACGTTTATTAATTGGTCTTTACCTAAACGTAAACCAGCATTTTCTAACTGTTCAGTAAAAAGTATGGTACGTACTTCGTTAGTCCAAACTTGGTTGTAAAGTTGCGAACCTTTTCCTTGACCATTTTTTTCTAGGTTTTGTATTTTATTAGTATAATCGGCTGCAGGAATAGCAACACCATTTACTTCACCTACATTACGCGATGTAAAATTAATGCCTCCTTCTAATAATCCGCCAATAATAAAAGCGAATAAACTTAATCCGATTACCCCAATTAGTAACCCAGACTTCTCTCTAATTTTCTGTAAAACTGCCATTTTGTATAATGTGTAATTTTTTTCAATGAGCGAAAATACAATTATCTGTTAAATAAAAAAATTAGAATAAATAAAAATGTACTTTTTTTACTGATTTATTGTCTTTTTTGTGAGTGCTACCGTTTTTATTCGTGTATTTGTTGCCGAAAGAATTTTTATTTTAAACGATTTTATAGAAACTGTTTCTTTTGTTTTTGGATGACGTTGAAGATTGTGATAAATAAATCCACCTAATGAATTGTAATGTTCTGATGTAGGAATTTGTAGGTTGAATTTTTCGTTAATATCATCTAAATCTAATTGTGCCGAAAAAATGTAATTGTTTTCACCTATTTGTTTTGCAATTAACGTGTCGTCGTGTTCATCGGTTATTTCACCAAAAAGCTCTTCAATGATGTCTTCTAGGGTAATTAAACCTACAATATCATTCTCTTGGTTTTTAACTAATGCAATTGATTTTTTACGTAAAGTAAGTGTGTTAAGTAAATCTTTAATTAAAAGATCTTCGTACACATAAATAAAAGCACGAATGGTTTTGTCTATCGGTTGTTGCAGTTGTAGTAAATCGTAAGTGTGTAAGTAGCCAATGTAATGTTCATTGGTTGTGTTTACAACAATTATTTTAGAAAAACCCGTATCAACAAATTTTTTGCGAATGATATCGATAGAATCGTTTTCATTTACATATTCAAATTCATTCTTAGGAGTCATTATTTCTTTGACTTTTACTTTTGGAAACGAAAGAGCATTTTTTAATATTTCAAATTCGTTTTCTAATTGTTCCTGCTGATTACTTGCTTTTATTTGTTGTGATATATAGGTACCTAGATCGCCCGAACTTAATAAATTAAAATTTGTAGTGCTTATTGATGTTTTCCCTGGTAGTAATTTTTCGCTTATTTTTATAAAAATAGCTGCGGTGTTACCAAAAATTTTTAATAGAATTTCTATAATTGGTTTTGATGCAATTAACGTTTCGTTGGCAAATGGTTTAAAAAGGGTTTGTGGTATAAATTTGGTAAATAAATACATGAAAAATATGTAAATTATTGTTAACCAAATGCTTTTGAAAGTTGATGGTTGGTAAAAATGTGTAAAAAATAATAAAGCGTGTAAGGTTACAAACACGCTAATACAAATTTTTAATGAACCAATAAATAAATAGGGTTGTTCTGTTACAGTTTTTAAATAGTTGTTATTTGATTCTGTTTTTTTTGATTCAATATTTAAATAAATTTTATTTGCATTTGCATAAGCAACCATTAACCCTGAGCAGATTATGATGCAAATACTAAGAAAAACAAAGCCAAAAACAATCATAAAAGTGGTTATTGTTTATTTTGGGGCAATTTATTAATACTTCTTATTCTAAAAATAAACATAAATAGCGCCATAGCGGCTAAAGCCAATTTTAACCAATAATTTTCGTTGTTGGTGTATGCTACGTAAGCATCATAAATAAAAAATAAACCAAAAACTAAATAAACGTAGGCAATAATTTTATAAATTTTCATTAGAAACTTCTTTTAATTCTGCACGGTTTTGTTGTGCGTTTACAATTTTAAAATTTTGATCGAAATCTACACCAATTCCCTCAAAAAAACTCTTGTTTTTATCGGTAACTTTAAAGTAGTATTCTGTAAAAAACCAATTGTTTTTTTGGTCGTAATACATTTGTTGGGTTTGCATTACTTTACCGTCGTGCGATGTAATTTTTACATCGCCCATAAGGTTAATAATACCTGTTTTATTGTGTACAGTAGCTTGTTTAGCTACAATGTAATTTTTGTTTTTATTGCCGTCGTAAACTACAATTTTAACACCATTAGGAAAATGATTGTAAGGGTATTTTGCTTTGCTGTAATCAAGCATTTTTACCGTGTATAATTCGGCTTTAATTTTTGTTGAATCAGTATATTTTACGTTAATCGAATCGGCTTCGCCCGTAGCGTACAATTGTTTTTTGTTTAGTTTTTGAATGTCTTTTAAATCATTTGAACATCCAACAAAAACAAAAGAACCAACAGCAATATAAGCAAGTAAATTTTTCAATTAATCAAATTTTCTGCGTTTAAACCAAATATCGTTAAATGAAAGCCCAATGTTAAAGCCAACGTAGTTTTCTTTAATTAAGCCCATGTTAGTATTACCTTTTTGACCGTATTCTACACCAAAATTAATGTTAGAGTTAAATCTACCAACCGGAAATCCTAATCCAACATTTGCATTGATACCTTTAATTTCTTGGTTTTTTAAAACAAGACCTGTGTTCTCATAATTAAAACCAGCGCGATAGGTCATACGCTCAAAATAACTAGTAAATGAGTTGTATTTAGGTGTGTAAAAACCACCTAAACCAATTTTCATATAATCGTTATAACTTGCGTTTTCGTACTTATAAAAACTGTTGTATTTTGATGTTTGCGCTGTTGTGTATTCTGCACCTGCAAACCATTGTAAGTGATTGCCAATACCTGCACCTACCGAAAAATTCATTGGCAACAACATTTCTTCGTTACTGTTTTGTGTTGTAGTTGCATTAATTTCTCTTAAACCAATACGGCTGTCTACTTCAACAGTAGCTAAAGTTTTGGTTTGGTCGTTTTTTAATTTCATTTCAGGACTAAAAGTGGCACTTGTGTACAACTTTAGTTTTTTGCTTAAAGGTTGTTCGTAATTTAAACCTGCAGTAACTGTTAATCCGCTGTAATTGTTTACATTTCTTATACGGCTCCCACGGTCAAAAATTACACCATCATTATTATCTAATATAAATTTTGTTAAACTAGTTTCGGTATCGCCAAAAATGTACGCTCCGTTCAAACCAAAACTTAAATTTTTGTTTAGTTTGTAACTAAGACCTAAAAAAGTACGGTTTAACCCACCTTCGCCAATGAACTGGCGCGATTCTTTATACTCACTTGTGGTATTAATGTTTTGTATGTTGTATCCAACAAAAGAGTAGGGCATAATACCCAATGCTACATTAAATTTTCCGGCAGGGAACGCAAGTGCTAAATAATCAAACGAGCCACATGTTGTTTTTTCAGAAGTGCTTGTGTTTTTTAACTGAGTGCCCTTGTACGATGCGCCCAATGAAAAGGTTACAGTTTGTAATTTAGCGTACGATGCTGGATTTAAAGTGTTTATGTGTAAGCTGTCGCTGTAAACTGCTAAGCTACCCATTGATTTTATTTCGTTTGAACCTTTAAAATGTTGGTCACCAAAGCCATAATAAGAATAAGGAGAAGCGGTACCTTGCTGCGCAAAAGTGTGACAAGTAGTTGCCAAAGCTACCCCTAATATAATTTTTTTAATCATTTGATTTTATGTATTGATGTAACAAAAATAAACTTTCTAGTAGAAAGTTTGAATTGGCAAAGATGCTATTTTTTAAACGGTTTACCAAAAATTCAGCGTTTCCGCCTGTTAAAATTACTGTTAAATTCTCGTCTTGATGCCTAAAATGCTCAATAAATGCTTCAATTTCTGCAATAACTCCGTTAAGAACCCCTGAATGAATAGCTGTTGAAGTTGAATTTCCTACAAACGGATGCAATTCAGAAATTTTTTCTAAAGGTAAATTTGCAGTATAATCGTTTAAACTTTTGTATCTAAGTCCAATTCCTGGTGAAATTGCTCCACCGTGGTATTGGTTGGCGCTGTTAATAAAATCGTAAGTGATACAAGTGCCAGCATCAATTACCAGTTTACTTTGTTTAGGAAATTTTAAAGTAGCACCTGCCGCTAAAACCATTCGATCGATACCTAGAGTAGTAGGGGTGGTGTATAAATTTTTAAAAGGCACAGCCGTGTTGTGTGTAACAACCATTAAATTTCCTATTTTTTTAAGTGCTTCTATGGTTTCTGTTGACAAATTTCCTACCGATGATAGGATAATATCTACACAATTTTCAATTCCTTTAATTTGTTTTGAAATATTTTTTACTAATTTTTCATTATTGGTAATCACCAGTTGTTGCAATGTACTATTTTCATACACAGCTACTTTGGTGCGTGTGTTGCCAACATCAATACAAATAATCATAATTTTTTAAACATGTTTAAGCAAAGGTAGCTAAAAAAAAATATGAAAATATTAGGAAATGTTTAAAAAAACGTACTATATTTGCAATCGCTTTTGAAAGGTAGTTCACCTTACAAAACGGTACCTTAGCTCAGTTGGTAGAGCAACGGACTGAAAATCCGTGTGTCCCTGGTTCGATTCCTGGAGGTACCACAAAAATAATTGAGTTTTATAACTCGGTACCTTAGCTCAGTTGGTAGAGCAACGGACTGAAAATCCGTGTGTCCCTGGTTCGATTCCTGGAGGTACCACAAAAAATAATCCGTATTAAACTATTAATGTTTTTTACGGATTTTTTATTTTTTAGAAGTTTTAATTTAAATTACAAACTATTTTAGACCATATCGTACTTAATTTGATGTTTATTTAATAAATCAACTATTATTTGTGGATGAACACCAATGCCTACATTTAAAAATTGATTTTCTTCTATAATTTGGTTGTTTATTACAATTGATCCTTTATAACCCAACGGAAAAGTTAAATTTTGCGACTGTATAGCATAAATAGTTCCGTTTGTATCGCAAATAGGTCCGCCACTTTGCCCTTTTAATCCCGGTGAAGATGTTTCTAAAAACAATATATCCATACTTTGATCTGCTGTTTTACCTTGATTGATGTTTCGGGTGTAAATGCCATCAATTGGAAAAAATGGTATCGGGAAAAAATTTAAGGGTAATTCAAAGGTATTAGATTGTTCGTTAAATGTTGCTTTGGCCTCTATAAAAGGATACCCTAATTTCATTAAACTTGTACCTGGGGTTATTGTTGATGGATTAATAAATGTTGGAAAAATCTTTTGGTCTTTAACAGCTGTTTTATCTACCCTTAGTAACGCAATATCGTTTTCTTTATAAATATGGTATTCTAAAATATTAATTGGATGACCTGAAAAAAAAATAGAAAAATTAGTAATCCATTTTGCGTTAGGAACTGCATAAGTTTGATAATTGTTTGCTAAATTGTCTTTTTCAAGCTGTTTGGTTCTTAAATTAAACTCATTTATTTCTTCTGCGTGTTTTTGGTGCGTAAGTAATGTAGTAAGGTTGTGTGCAGCAGTTAAAAGCCAACCATCGCTATTTATAATTATAAAAGCACCTAAGCCGGTTTCTATGGTTTTATCATAAAATCGAGTACTTACAACCAAAGGATGCGTAAATTGTGTTGCTGTTTGATATGCTTTTGAAAACATAATGCGGGTTTAAATTATATAATTCACGAAATTTAATACAAATTTTGCTTATGTTTTGCGTTTGTAGTTTAAAATAAGATTTTAAATTTACTATATTCTATAATTATAAATTAGTTAAAAGGGTTACATCCTAACTGCCATAACTATATTTTTTGGGAGCATTTACGGTTTGTTTTTTAATAATTTAAGTTTCATCAATTAACCAAGATGGATATTCATCTACATAAATCCATTTGTTTTTTTCTTTTTTTATAAAGATAAAACTTCTGCAAATTTCATTACCTCTACAATAAAACGAAATTAACTAACAGTCTTTTGTGTTATCATTGTTAAAAACAGCGCGATATATTTTACTTGCCTTAAAGCAAAATTCGTCTTTACAAGTTAGGTTTTCTTTTTTGAATTGATAAAAGCTGTTGTTTAATTCTTCGGGTAAAAATGATTTGTTTTCTCCTTTATAGTGTATTTGTTTTTTAATTAAATCAATATATTCTTTACTAATAATTGTATCAAATCTAGCCAAATGATTTTCTACAAAGTCAGGAATTAAATAGGGTAGATATTGTTCCCACTCGCTTTCTTTTTGCAAATTTTTGTTTGCAGCAATGTATTTATATGCATATAGCGTATCGCTAATTTGAACGCTGATTTTTTTTTAAAGGATATTTGAAATTGAATCGGCATAAGTATCTAAAAATATTAATTCTTTTTTAAGATTTTCTTTATTTATAGAATCTTCTTCAATTACGAATCTCATTTTTAAACCAAATTTTAACATATGATATCCTTTGTTTTCTTTTTGATAACTTGCTATTGAATTTGGGTTTGTATCTAGGTATTGACTTAGTGTTTGCTTTATAATACTTATTTCGGTTTCAAAATCGATAGATTGTGAAAAGGAAACATTGAAATAAAATAGAAGAAATAAAATAAAGGGTAGTCTTATTTTGTTTTTGGTTGGTTTTTTTAAAGTGTTTTACTTTAAACTATTCTGTATTTCATCTTTTCTAAATGCAATCATTTGCTTAATAAGCTCTTTAGGTAAAGGTTGGTTTAGTTTAAACTTTACGGTACCTTTCCCTAAATCAAAGCCTTTAAGTTCGTTTGTAAAATGGTCTATAGTTGCTTGAAAAGGATAAAAACTTACATGTTTTGCATAAGCCACAATCATTAATTGTTGAGCAGGTTTTGAACCAGGAATAAGCGTAAACGAAGGAACTTTATAGTTTGGCAGTTCAATTGCTTCGGGTGCAACTTCTTTTATAAGCGAGCGTAATTCATGTAAAATAATTTGCGATTCTTTTGATTGGTTGTTTATATAGTCATTAACACACGCAAAGCTAGCCATTGCACCTTTTTTTGCCATTTTATAACTGGTTTTAGTTGTTTATTTTTTGGTTTAATATTTTATTTATTTCAACAGATTTGTTAAGTGTCATTAAATGACCACCTTTTTTTATTTTTAAATTACAATTTACAAAATATAACGGTAAAATTTTGTCGTTTGTACCGTGAATATGTAATATGTCTTTGGGTTGAATTAAGTTATCCCATTTTACGATTTTATCAATGGCCCATTTTAAAAAAAGTAGGGTTGGTGTTTATAAGAATCTCTTTTAGAAGTTGTTCTTCAAATTTAGAATTTGTACCAAAAAACCAATTTGTAATAAAGTTTGCGCTTTTTAAAATTTGAGTTGGTATTAGTTTATGAAGGCCTAATTGACCAGCAAAACGAAAGTAAAAAGGGATTTCATTTTTAGTTTTTGCTGAAGCAATTATAATTACTTTTTCAGTTTCAATTTGTTTTGCAACTTCAACAGCTATAATTCCGCCAAAAGATAGCCCAATTAGTATTGGTTTTGTTGTTTTAATTTGATTAAGAATTCGACTTGTATAATTTTCAATTGTTTCATTTTCATTTGGAATAATCCATTTTATAAAAGTTGTTTCGAATCCTGAAAAATCAAGTTTTTGAAAAACACTTTCATCGGCTCCAAGTCCACTAAATATGTAAATTTCTTTTTTCAATTTGTTTTTTCTTTTTTTTAAAATATGCTGTTTTAGTAATCTTCGTACATTTAATTTAATCTAATTGTTGAAGAAAAAAAATGAACTTCGGGTTGATGACTTTACTTTTGAGCGGTTTTGAATCACAAAACTGTCGACTAGTAATGAACTTGGATCGAAGTATATCTTAAAGTTACACTTCCTTAACTCCATACAGCATAATAAGCTTCCTACGGTGGGCAAGCTTTGAGTTTATCAGAGAGTTCAAAGGGCTTTACTTCACTTGTTTATTATTTGTTTTGGTGTTCAGTGATTTTTAATTCATCTAGAGCCATCGGTGCTTGACGATCCAATGACTCTGCCTGAACAGAGCGAAGTTAACGTTTAGTTATTGTGCGCAGTACTTATTTGAATTTGTATTTTTCTAATTCAATTGCCTCTTCATCAAAATAGTTTTTGAATTTTTCTGATAAATCTTTGCTTTTAAATTTCATAATCGTGTATGAACTATCCCAAGCTGTAATCTCGAAAATTGAATTTTTTATTTGGAAATTATTTACTTCCCATACATCGTCATTTCCTTCTACAAATGGAAAATTATGTTTGTCAAAAATTGGTTTCTCATTTTTATTAACCGCAGAAATAATTCCCCAGATTATTTGTATATCTGATTCTACAACAGTTTTAAAATCTTCGATTGTCGGTGTAAAATAATCTTCACGAAAATCAATAGGTAAAGTTACTCCTTCGTAATCAGCATAATTGATTACGTCTAAATCTGAAAGGAACCAATTATATTCTGAAATATCTATCCAATCAGATGCTAACAGATTGTATAAGTTGGTATGATATCTTAATTTTTTAGTATTCTTTATTATCCAATTCATAGACGATAGTTATCAGTAAGTTAGGTAGTGTTGCGCACAACGGGGTGTCGGCTTTGCGAAGCTCGCGAGGAAACAAGCGCATCGTGCGGTGTAGGCGCCACATTACCCAAATATACAAAAGTTTTTTAGGAGTTGTTAAATTAAAAAATTATGAAAGTAGGGGATAAGTGTGTTTTTTAAAACTATAAATAAGAAAGTAGTTAAAACAAAAAAATCTGAAGCTTAGCTTCAGATTTTTTAAAACTCTATTAAATGGTCGTAGTACTCAAGGCGGGACTTGAACCCGCACGAACATTACTGTTCACTGGATTTTAAGTCCAGCGTGTCTACCAATTCCACCACTCGAGCAAATGAATAGAATTTGAGCGAAAAACGGGGTTCGAACCCGCGACCTCAACCTTGGCAAGGTTGCGCTCTACCAACTGAGCTATTTTCGCAAATACATAAAAAAAACGTTAGTACTCAAGGCGGGACTTGAACCCGCACGAACATTACTGTTCACTGGATTTTAAGTCCAGCGTGTCTACCAATTCCACCACTCGAGCAGTTGTAGTAACGTGAGCGAAAAACGGGGTTCGAACCCGCGACCTCAACCTTGGCAAGGTTGCGCTCTACCAACTGAGCTATTTTCGCATTTCATATTTTTTTTGAACGTGTTGCAAAATTATTAAAAAAAATAACATTTGCAAATAAAAGTACTCAAGGCGGGACTTGAACCCGCACGAACATTACTGTTCACTGGATTTTAAGTCCAGCGTGTCTACCAATTCCACCACTCGAGCAAAGAACGTGCAACAAGTTTGTTTATTACTGTATTGCGAGTGCAAATATATAAGCTTTATTTTATTTTACAAGGGATTTTTTAAACTTATTTGTAATTATTTTTTAACGTTTTGATTTTCTTGTATATATAAATTAATTTTTTTTTGTGTAGTTTGTTTTTTTTGCTGTTTGTATCAAAAAAAGAAGAAGCATTGCGGTGTGCAATGCTTCTTTTTTTATCGGATAGGTTGGTTTAAAACCAAATCTATATAAAGGTTTACTTTGTCTTTTAGTTGCTTTCTGTGAACTACAAAATCTAAAAATCCGTGTTCTAACAAAAATTCCGATGTTTGAAAACCATCTGGTAAGTCTTTACCGGTGGTATCTTTTACAATACGTGGTCCAGCAAAACCAATCAATGCTCCTGGTTCGGCTATATTTATATCACCTAACATGGCATATGACGCAGTTGTACCACCAGTAGTTGGATCGGTACATAACGATATGTAAGGTATTTTAGCATCGGCTAACAATGATAATTTTGCCGAAGTTTTTGCCATTTGCATTAATGAATAAGCAGCTTCCATCATACGTGCACCACCTGATTTTGATATCATCATAAACGGGATATTGTGTTTAATAGAATAATCAATACCGCGGGCTATTTTTTCACCTACTACAGATCCCATTGATCCGCCAATAAAAGCAAAATCCATACACGCCACTACTAAATCGGCACCTTTTGATTTACCTACTGCAACACGAACCGCATCTTTTAATTTGGTCTTGTCTTTCGCCTCTTTTAAACGATCTACGTATTTTTTAGTGTCGGTAAACTTTAAAGGGTCTTTGGCTGTAATTGTTCCAAATAATTCTTTAAATTCATTATTATCAAACAATATTTCAAAATATTCTTTGCTGCCAATACGTACGTGGTAATCATCTTCTGGTGAAATCCAAAGATTTCTAGCCAATTCGTCTGATTCTATAATTTTTCCGGTTGGCGATTTGTACCACAAACCTTTGGGCGTGTCTTTTTTATCTTCGGTTGGGGTTGTAATTCCCTTTTCTTTTCTTTTAAACCAAGCCATATTATTTATTTTAAGGTTTTAAGTTGTATCGTTATAAAGTGTTTACGTTGTTTAAATCGGCAAATGCTTGTTCTAAACGTGTGTTAAATGTTAATTCAGCTTCACGCATCCATTTACGTGGATCGTAGTATTTTTTATTAGGTACATCGTCTCCTTCTGGATTTCCAATTTGTGTCATTAAATAGTCTTTTTTAGCTAAAATGTAATCACGGGCACCTTCTGTAAAAGCAAATTGTAAATCGGTATCAATATTCATTTTAATTACTCCATATGAAATTGCTTCACGAATTTCTTCTAAAGTTGAACCTGATCCACCGTGAAATACAAAATCTACAGGGTTGTTTTTTGTATTGAATTTTTCTTGAACGAATTTTTGAGAATTGTCTAGAATTTTCGGAGTTAATTTTACGTTTCCTGGTTTGTAAACACCGTGTACGTTACCAAAAGCAGCTGCAATGGTAAAACGTGGCGATATTTTCATTAATTCTTCGTAGGCGAATGCTACTTCTTCTGGTTGGGTGTATAGTTTTGATGAATCTACACCAGTATTGTCTACTCCGTCTTCTTCACCACCTGTAATTCCTAATTCAATTTCTAAAGTCATACCCATTTTGCTCATGCGCTCTAAGTATTTTTTAGAAATAGCAATGTTTTCTTCTATTGGTTCTTCAGATAAATCAATCATGTGCGATGAAAATAATGGTTTACCTGTTTGTTTAAAGAATGCTTCGCTGGCATCTAATAAACCGTCAATCCAAGGCAATAATTTTTTTGCACAGTGGTCTGTGTGTAAAATTACAGTAGCACCGTATAATTCGGCTAATTCATGTATTTGTTTAGCACCGGCAATAGATCCTGCAATAGCTGCACGCTCGTTTTCGTTACTTAGGCCTTTTCCTGCCATGTACAAACCGCCACCGTTTGAGAATTGAATAATTACGGGTGCTTTTAATTTTGCAGCTGTTTCTAAAACACCGTTAATAGTGCTAGACGATGTTACGTTTACTGCTGGTAAAGCAAATCCTTTTTCTTTAGCGTAATTAAATATTTCTTGAACTTGATCGCCTGTTGCTACACCGGGCTTAATAGTATGTGCCATATGAATAGGTTGTGTGTTTTTAATTTTAATATAATTTAGCTTACAAAAATAGTAATTTTATTAAAACGGATAATTAATTCCGACATTTAAAACGGTTTTACTTAAATTCCACTCTTTAAACCATTTATTGCCAGGGTTATTTGCGGGGTTGTAGGTTTTAAATCCTAAATCACATCGAATTACAAAAAAAGAAAAATCGTAACGGATTCCTAAACCGGTTCCTAACGCTATATCTTGCAACGATTTTAGTCCGTTAAAGGTCATTTCTTCATCTTTAACATTGTCAAAAGCGTTCCAAATATTACCTGCATCGGCAAAAAGGGCTACATTCCAAGGACCTGTTACATTAAAACGGTATTCGGCATTAAAAGCTAATTTCATATTTGCTTCGTTAAAATCTAAAATTCCGCCGCTGCGTCCAGGGCCTAAACGGTATGATTGCCATGCGCGGTTATCATTTGTTCCGCCTGCAAAATAACTGCGTGAAAAGGGAATATTGTCTGAATTGCCTACGGGTAGTGCCAATCCTGCAAATGCACGTAATGCCACTATTTTTTGTCGACCTAAATCTATGTATTTAACAAAATCTACTTCACCTTTAATATATTGTGAATAAGCTACATCTAAAATAGTGGTTTTGCCTGCTGTATTTACTTTCGCGTTTGATTTGGTTAATAAATTTAATAAACTACCTGCCGACTCAATTTTTGTTCGAAAACTTATAAAATCTTGATCTTTATAGTTAAATCTATCTGAATAGGTGTAAACAATGTTGCTGGCAAGTATTAAGTTGTTCTCTGTTAAACGCGTTTTACGTTCGTCTATACTTAATACACTGTTGTATTGGTCATTATTTGTTGGTGTGCTTCTATTTAAAACATCGGTTATAAAGGCATCGGTACCTGAGTTGCCAATTATTAAATTGCCGTTTGCATCAACATAAGCTGGGTTAGTATTTGTGTTTTGTGCTATTTCATTTAACCTGTTGTAACTTGATCTGTAAATATTGAAATAGTTGTTTGGATTCATGTTGCGTACAAATTGCAAGTTAAAAACATCAAAAGTAATGGTGTTCCTGCGTTTGTATGACCACGTGTAATTGTACACTCCTGTTACGTTTTGCTTATCTAAACCTATATTTTGTTGGTTAAAAAAACCTATACTTAATGTAGTGTTTGGAAATGAAGTTCTATCTATTATTTTTTCTATTTGGTTAGAAAAAAATAAAAATCGTGGAAAGGTTAATTTTACATTTGCTCCGTACTCAAAAATATCAAAAAACGTATTTTGATTACTTCGGTATCTTGATGCAGACGAACCAATATTACCGCGTATGCCAACATCTAAAATTTCGGCACCTTTAAATAAATTTCTAAATAAAAAACCTACACTACCTTCTATACCAAAATCTTGAATGGTAGAATGACTTAAATCGATAGTTGGGTTAAATTGTATTCTTTTACGTGGGTTTAACGTAACGTTGGCAATTAAACTTTGTCCTAAACTATCTGTAGTATCAGGAACATACTCTATAGTAGGATAGTTAAAAACCTTTAAATTACTTAACGAACGCGAAGTTATTAAACGGCGAGTATCTGAAAAATAAGTGTCTTTATCAATAAAAATGGCGTTGCGCAATACTTTTGGTTTGTAACTTAAAGTTCCTTTACTGTATATATTTATGTTTTTATAGGTTACAGTATCGGTTATTTGTGTAGCTTCTTCGGCTACATTACTTGTATAAAGGTTTACGCTGCTAATTTTATAAAGTTTAAAAGGCTCGGTAGTTAAAGTATCGCCTTGTTTAATTGTTTTATCGTCAATAGTTAAAAAAACATCGGCTGTATTGTTGTTTTTTAAGGTATCAACTACATAGTTTATATAAGTTCTTTGAAAATCGTAACCGCCGTTGTTTCTAATAAAAGTAGTAATTCGGTCGCGTTCTTCATCTAATTTCGCGGCGTTATATGTATCACCTTTTTTTAATATACTAGGGCGTTTGTTGGTTTTGTAAAGTGAATCTAATGCTGCCGATTGTACTTGCACCGAAATACTATCGTACACATAAGGCTTCCCTGTTGTTACTTGGTAGTTTGCTTTTATTTTTTTTGGATGTAAGCTATCTAATGTATAACTTACTTTTGTGTTGAAATATCCTTGATTAAAATAATAATTTTTTAAACGAATAAGTGATTTTTTAGTGCGTTCGTTATTATAAAGCACAGGTGCTTCGCCTAAATCTTTTAAAGTTCTACTTAAACCTGATACAAAAAACGATGTTCCCAAGCGATCTACTTGTTTAGCCGATAGTAAATTAGTTAAAAAACGTTCGCTTTTGCGGTGTTTGTCTAACCACGCTTGGTAGCTAGAGTCGGGATTTACCTTTGCAGCATTATACATTTGCAAACGCAAGCGGTACCCTAACACATTGCTGTTTGGTTGCTGATACAGTAAATTAGTAATGTTTTCGTTGGTTTCTTTTTTATTATTTATAATAATTTCGTTTTCTAAAAGCAGGCGTTCATTACTAGGCACACGCTTTGTAACCGAACAAGCTAAAAAAAAGCTGGTTATTATAGCAATAAATACTATTTTTGATAAATTATTTTTCAAGTTAAATCTATTTCAATAGGTAAAATTACAATTTTTTACGAATGCTTACTAAGAACCAAATCAAATATATAACACAATTAAAACAAAAAAAGTTTCGCGATACCCATCAGGTTTTTGTTGCCGAAGGTTTTAAAGTGATTCATGAATTGCTACAAGCTAACATTTCTGTAGTGCAAATTTACACTACAAAGCAATTGCAATTTAATGTTTTAAAAGAATTTGTTACTGAAATTACCGATTCTGAATTAAAAAAAATATCGTTTTTAACAACACCTAACGAATGTTTAGCCGTTTTTAAAATGAAAACAGTGCAACCACCAGCTAAAAATTCTTTAAAAGTAGCTTTAAGCGATGTACGCGACCCAGGTAATTTAGGAACCATTATACGTTTATGCGATTGGTTTGGTGTTACCGATTTAATTTGTAGCAACGATACGGTTGATGTGTACAACCCCAAAGTGGTACAAGCAACCATGGGTTCGTTAACGCGTGTTAATGTATTTTATACCCATTTAGCTGATTATTTAAAGAATACAAACGAAACAGTTTTTGGTACGTTTATGAACGGCGATAATATTTACAAAACCAATTTGCCAAACAACGGAATTATTGTAATGGGTAACGAAGCTAACGGAATTTTACCCGAAATTGAAACTTTAGTTACGCAACGCATTTCTATACCGCGTTTTGGCAATTTAAAGCAAACCGAAAGTTTAAACGTAGCTACAGCAACCGCTGTTATTTTAAGCGAGTTTAAAAGGAATGAATAGTTTTTATTAATTATGTAAACCAATGAATTATAAAGATATTTGTAATGTTTGCACTTTTTTTTGTTTGGTATTTAGGAAATGCTCAAACTAAACAAGGAGTTTTTACTAACGAAAAACAAGCAGCTCAGAATAAATTTAAAAAAAAGAATGCTTATAAAGAATTTTTTGATGATGTAGTAAAATCAAATGCCTATCATTTGATAGTAGCGTTAATTGAGGAAAATCCGCAGGCAGTGATTGATCAAATTGAAGGTAAAGGGCAATTTTCATATCAAGGTTTTCTTGAAATGCCTACTACCGTTAAAGTTGAAAAGGCATTGCAAATGCTAGAAAATAATCGTTTAAAAGGTAGTATTTATAAAGATTTAAAAAAATATTTGAAGAAACACATTAAAAAACAAAAGAAAAATCCTGCAAGTTAAATTTGCAGGATTTTTTTATCTTTTGGTTAAAAACTAATAATTAAAACCATTAATGAACAGTGAAATTAATAAATACACCACGTGTTTTCATTGATTCAATGTCGCCTGTCCATGGGCTGTTAGGGTTTTTATCACGAATTAATTCGTCTTGTAAACCAAACACTCCACGTATAGAAGGTGTAAATTTAAAATGTTCAAAATAAAAATCAATACCAACACCTAATTCATAATTAGCGGTCCATTTTTTCATTCTAAATTGGCCTTGGTAGTTATCGTCTTTAGATGTTTCATTGCTGCTTAAATTTAAAGTTTGCGATAAACCTGTTAAAATGTACGGACGAATGTTTCCGGCTCTTAAAGCGGAAAATTTAAGCAATAACGGAAAATGTATGTACGTAGCTGGTACATCGCGTGTGTTTTGATCGGGATTTGTAATATGTGGATAAATTAACTTTCTACGGGTATAATACAATCCAGGTTCAAAACGCAAATCTAAATACTCCATTAAACGTAAATTGCCCACTAAACCTACATTAAAACCGGTTGAAGGTTCTACTAAAATTTCATTACTTCCATTTTTATCGTAAAAACTTTTAGAATAATCAATCTTAAAATTATACGAACTAAAACCTAGAAAATATCCGTAATGCACACGTTGTTGGTCCCAGTTTTGCTGGTTACGGTAAGGGTTTTTACCAAACATACCTTGTGCAAAAGTGTTTGCAGATACAAATAAACAAAAGGCAATTAATAAATTTTTCATATTTTATTTTGATGCTGAATAAATTGTTGCAACTCCCATGGTTTGTGGGTTATGCTTTACATTTTTAAATCCTACTTTTCGTAAAATGGCATTTAATTGTTCACCATACGGAAAATTTTGTGCCGATTCTGATAAATATTCGTAGGCTTTTTTATCTTTTGAAAACATTTTACCAATTAATGGCATTAGGGTTTTCATATAAAAATTGTAGCCCTGTTTAAACGGAAATTTAGTTGGAACCGAAGTTTCTAAGATAACAAAAATTCCGTTTGGTTTTAACACTCGTGCAATTTCAGATAAACCTTTTTCTAAATTTTCAAAATTGCGCACACCAAAAGCAACGGTAATTGCATCAAAAGTATTGTCTTGAAAAGGTAAATTTTCAGAATCGCCTTGAATCATTTCAATAGTTTGTTGAAGGTTTAAAGCCTTAATTTTGGCTTTACCTACTTCTAACATACCAGCCGAAAGATCTAACCCAACAATGCGCTTTGCATTTGATTTTGCCAATAAAATAGCTAAATCGCCTGTACCAGTTGCTATATCTAAAATAGATTCGGGATTTGTGCTTGATACCATTTTTAATACGTTACGACGCCAACCTTGATCGGTTCCTAATGAGATCATACGGTTTAAACTGTCGTAATTTCCCGAAATAGTATCGAACATTTGTTCAACTTGCTGTTTTTTACCTAAATTAGAATCTTTATATGGATTGATTTGTTCCGACATTTTTAATGAAATTTTTACAAATATAATTATAATACTTAATTGCTTAACGGTATTGTTTAGGGTTTTAGTTTATTGATAAATGAATTTTAAAGCCTTCGTAGCTTCGAACATTAAAAACAGTTCCATCATTAAGTAGTAAGTATTGGCCTTTAACGCCAACTAATTTACCTTTATAGTTAGGTGTTTTATCTAAATTTAAACTTTTACATGTGGTTGGATACTGCTCAACAGGATAGTTTAATTCATAGATTTCTTGTTGAGTTTTTTCGTAATAAGGCATAATTTCAGCAGGTAAAAAAGACTCGGTATTTTTTACAGCTTGTATTAAATCTACATTAATAATTTGGTTTTGTACCATTTTTCGCCAGTTGGTTTTATCGGTATAATGTTGTTTTAAAGCAACTTCGGTTATACCTGCTAAATATCGGTTAGGCACTTCAACAATTGGAATAGCTGCCGATGCGCCTTGATCAATCCAACGTGTTGGCACCTGGGTTTTACGTGTAACACCTACTTTTAAATCACTTGTAACTGCAAAATATACAATATGTGGTTGTAGTTGTACTTTTTGCTCGTATGCCAAATCGCGGTCGGCAATGCCTAAATGTGCTTTACTTAGTTCAGGACGCATAATCCAATCGCCTGCAGCTGCACTGCTTGTAAAACAATCGAAACAAAAACCTTGTCTAAAAATTTTCTTTTCTTTTGCGCAATTTAAGCATTGGTATCCAATGTGCTGTATTTCAATATCTTTATTAATTATTTGGTTGATATGTATAAAAGCTTGTTCAAAAACCAAGTAATATTGTATAGGATTTGCAAATTCTGTATGCATTTTATTTAAAACTCCTTCGTATTGCATAAGATTTTTTTTATTTTTGAATGAATTGCAAAAGTACAAAGTAAATAGAACACTTTGCATTTTGCGCAGTTAAAAAAACATGGCATTATCTATAATCAACTCTTTTGTATCGTGGATTTTAAAGAAACGCATACATCAAATAGAGCTTTTTACAAAGTATCCGCACGAGGTTCAAAATGAGCTGCTTTTGAATTTAATTCAAAGGGCAAAACAAACCGAAATAGGGAAGAAATATGATTTTTCTTCAATTAATTCGTACCAAACATTTGCCCAGCGCGTTCCTGTATCGTTTTATGAACAAATTGAGCCATTAATAGAACGCAGTCGTAAAGGTGAAAACAATATTTATTGGCCCGAACCTATTAAATATTTTGCAAAATCAAGCGGAACCACAAATGCAAAAAGTAAGTTTATACCTGTTAGCGCCAACGCTTTAGAGAATTGCCATTACAAGGCCGGCAAAGATATGCTTTGTTTGTATTTAAACAATAACGAAGATTCTCAACTTTTTACTGGAAAAAGTTTAAGGTTAGGGGGCAGTAAGCAGCTTTATGCAGATAATAACACTATTTTTGGCGATTTATCGGCCATTTTAATTGATAATTTGCCTTTTTGGGCCGAATTAGGTTCTACACCAAATAGTAAAGTTTCATTAATGAACGAATGGAACGAAAAAATGAAAACTATAGTTAAAGAAACCAAAAACGAAAACGTAACCAGTTTGTTAGGGGTGCCTTCGTGGTTGTTGGTTTTGTTAAATAATGTGTTGCAAGATACTCAAAAAACTAATTTATTAGAACTTTGGCCTAATGCTGAAGTGTATTTTCACGGAGGTATTAGTTTTGAACCTTATAAAGAGCAATATCAAAAATTGTTCCCTAAAGAATCTTTTCGTTTTTACGAAAATTATAACGCATCCGAAGGTTTTTTTGCTATTCAAGATCGTAATAATGCTGATGATATGTTGCTGATGTTAGATTATGGTATTTTTTACGAATTTATTCCAATGGATACTTTTGCAACATCTAATCAAAAAACTGTATCTTTAGCCGATGTTCAGTTAAATAAAAGCTATGCAGTTGTAATAACAACCAACGCAGGACTTTGGAGGTACATTATTGGTGATACCGTTAGGTTTACTTCATTAAATCCATACCGAATTAAAATTACAGGTAGAACAAAGCATTATATAAATGTTTTTGGCGAAGAATTAATGATTGAAAATACCGATAAAGCTTTAGCTTTAACTGCAAAAGCGTTTAATGTTGATGTGATTGAATATACCGTTGCTCCTGTTTTTATGAAAGACAACCAAAAAGGAGCACACGAATGGATGATTGAATTTAAAGAAGAACCGACTGATTTATTGGCTTTTAAAAAGCAATTAGATGAAAATATTCAAACACTAAACTCTGATTACGAAGCCAAAAGATATAACAATATGACATTGAATGAATTGGTTATAAATGTTGCAAAACCAAACCTTTTTCATTTATGGCTAAGTAAACAAGATAAATTAGGCGGACAAAATAAAATACCACGCTTATCTAACAGCCGTACGTATTTAGAAGAATTAATAAAATTGAATAATTAAATAGTAAATAAATATTATGAATGAACAACCAGTAAATATTAATTTTAGATTAATTAATATTACAACCGAAGATTTTAAAATGTATGAAAACGATACTGAAAATGGAACATTAGATTTAAATTTCGATTTTCAGTTTGGTGTAAATAATGAAAAACGTTTTGTAAAAACTATATCAAAATTCAAATTTTTATTAGATAAAGCTGAAGTTATGGAAATAGCAGTTGCTTGTGAATTTGAATTTGAACCTACAGGTTGGCAGTTTTTTGTAAAAGGCGATCAGTTAATTTTACCAAAAGGGTTATTACATGAATTGGCTATGTTTACAATGAATACAACGCGTGGTGTATTGCATACAAAAACCGAAGGTCACAAATACAACCGTTTGTTTATACCAATGATTAATGGTGAATTTATAAACCAAGATTTAGCTATACCAGCAAACCCAACTGCAGTAAACTAAAAAATAGAAAAAAAGGATATGTTAAATATCCTTTTTTTTGTACCCTAAAACTAAAGTAGGAGTGGGTAAAAAAATAAAAGCCTTGCGTTGGCAAGGCTTTTTTAACTTTAATCACTTAGATATTAGTGAGCAGCTGGAGCTTCAGTAGCTGGAGCAGCTTCAGTAGCTGGAGCTTCAGTAGCTGGAGCAGCTTCAGTAGCTGGAGCAGCCTCAGTTGCAGGAGCAACTTCTTCAGTAGCTGGAGCTTCTTCCATAGCTGGAGTTTCAACTGTAGTTTCTTCTGTAGTTTCTTTAGCTGTATCTTTACAAGAAACGAATGCAACAGAAGCTACTAATACTAATGATAATGCTAATTTTTTCATTTTTTTAATTATAAAAGTTAATTATTAATTCTCTACAAAGATATGAATTTTTTAATACCGCAAAATATTTTTGCATTTTTTTTTAAAAAATATTTTTAAGAAGTAAAATATTGATTTTTAACGCTTTGTTTTCTTGGTGTTTTTAGGTTTTACAATTTTCATTTCTTCTATAAGGTGTTTTGAGTTCGCAAATTTATCAATTACAAACAAAATGTAGCGTGCATCTACCATTATGTTTCTGCAAATTGATGGGTCGTAATGAATATCGCTCATAGTTCCTTCCCATACGCGATCAAAATTTAAACCTATTAAATTTCCGTTTGCATCTAAAGCTGGCGATCCTGAATTACCACCTGTTGTATGGTTGGTTGCAATAAAGTTAACTGGTAATTTACCATTTTTATCGGCATACGGACCAAAATCTTTACTATTATATAAGTCTATTAATTTTTTTGGTACATCAAACTCATAATCTCCTGGAACATATTTTTCCATTACTCCGTCTAAATAGGTAATTGGTGCGTAAGTAACTGCATCGCTAGGTTGGTAGCCATTAACTTTGCCGTATGTAACACGTAACGTTGAGTTTGCATCTGGGAAAATTCGTGCGTCAGGAAACATTTCTAACTGTCCTTTCATATAATTGCGTTGTAAACCTTCTAATTCTAACGCCATTTGATCGTATTTAGGAGCAATGTTATTAAAATAGTTTTCAGCAAGATTTTTTGCTAATACATAACCAGGATCTGCTTGCATTTTTTTAAGTACATCTTCGGCAGAACCGTTAAGTAATTTTTTTAAACCATCGTATGATGTTAATGTCGATTTACTATAAATTTCGTTAGCTAATTGGTTGTAATCTTTATTTTGTATTACAGCAGGTGTTAAGTTTGCAGGCGCTTTTGTGCCATACAATTTAACTGTTTCTGCAAAAATACCTTTATCAACATCACTATTATAGTCTTTGTATAAAGCCTCTAATCCTTTTATAAGATTTTCTTTTCTATCGTTAAAACCTTGCGCTCCAACTTTAGCAAATGCATTTTCTAATTGATACAAACGGAAACCAACCGATAATAACTCGTTGTTTCTTAAAACAACTTCCATAAAATAATCGCGTGCTAAGGCATACGGTTTAATATCGGCATAAATTTTTTCAAATTGCGGTAATAAATTGCGGTATTCGGTAAATTTAACATCGCTGTTAGATCGTTTTAAAAACTCTTGTTCGAAAGTTTTTTTAATAGCAACTGCATTAGTTTTCTTTAAACCTTGACTTTCGCCAATCCATTTTTTCCAGTAGTTAGCAATACCTGCATATTTAGAAGCATATTGTATTTTAATAGCTTGATCTTGTCGCATAAAACCATCGGCAACTTTTAAAGCTTTATCACGAATTTCAATTTTAGCTGGGTTTAAATCGTTTACTATTTGTTCTACAGCAAACGATGGTAAATATTCTTGAGTTTTACCTGGATATCCATAAACTAAAGTAAAATCGTTGGGTTGAATTCCGTTAATTGATACAGGAAAAAAGTGTTTAGGTGTATAAGGAACGTTATCTTTTGAATATTTTGCAGGACGATTGTTTTTATCGGCATAAATTCTAAATAACGAAAAATCCCCCGTATGGCGTGGCCAAACCCAGTTGTCTGTATCTGAACCAAATTTACCAATAGACGAAGGCGGTGCACCTACTAAACGAACATCTTCAAACGATTCGGTTACGAATAACATGTATTGATTGCCTTCGTAAAACGTGCGAATCATTACATTTTGCCAAGCTTCACGTTTAAATGATTTTTGTAATTGGCTCATGTTTTTTTGAATAGCAACTTTTTTGTCGGCTTCGGTTTGTAAAGCTGCAACTCCATTCATTATTTCTTTAGTTACATCGTGAATACTCACAATAAATGTAACTTCTAAATCGGGGTTTGGTAATTCTTCAGCATATGATTTTGCCCAAAAACCATCTTGTAAATAATCGTGTTCAACTGTAGAATGCGATTGAATTTCGCCGTAACCACAATGGTGGTTTGTTAAAAGCAATCCTTTAGATGATATCACTTCGGCAGTACACCCACCATTAAATTGGGGCACAGCGTCTTTTAAGCTAGAGTTGTTTACATCGTAAATATCGGTAACCGACATTTTCATTCCTAAACTTTTCATTTCTTTTTCGTTCATTCCTTTTAATAAAGCAGGAACCCACATACCGCCTTGTTGGGCAAAAATGGGAAAAGAAATTAATAATACGAACGAGCGTAGTAATTTTTTCATTTTAATATTTGTTAAAAGAGTAAAAAATTAAAGTGCCCAAGTTACAAATTTTATATCGAATTTTAGGTGTTAAAAAGGGATTACCAATTTAAATAGCTTTTAAAAAAAAGGATTTGATTATATTTGTAAAAAAGTAATATTTATGGATACAATTGTAAGCGATTTTAGTTTAGGGCTTTTTATTTGGCAATTTTTTATTTTTTTAACGCTAATTTCGTTTGTTTGGGCTTGTGTACTTTTAATTAAAAATAAGCAAGAAACGTCTATTTCTAAAGCAATTTGGATTGCCGTTTTTTGTTTTGTACCAATAGTTTCTTCCCTTTTTTATATTGTGAATTTTTATGTGAACCAAAAAAAAATTAAAAATTTTTCGTAATAAAATCCATTACCACTTTTGTAGCGTTTTTGTTTTTAAGAACAAATCCTTTGTTTTTTGAACCTAACTCATTTCTGAATGATTCATTGGTAATTAAACGGTTAAAAGTTGTTGTTAATTCTTCTGTATTATTAACAACCAAGCAACTACCAAATGCTACTAAATCTTTAGCTTCTTGAAATTTGGTATACTTAGGGCCAATAACAACAGGAATACCATAAGTTGCAGGTTCTAAAATATTGTGTAAACCTGTTTTAAATGCCCCACCAACATAAGCAATATCGGCATATGCGTAAATTTGAGTTAAAATACCAATGGTATCAATTATAAAAACATTGGCATTTACTAAATCTTCAGGTTTGTATTTTGTGTATTGTATAACTTTTTTATTAATTTTTGAAATTAGTCTAGAAACATCTTCTTCTTTAATATTATGTGGAGCAATAATAAATTTTACGTTTGTACTATTATTAATATAAGGTAAATAAACAGCTTCGTCATCAATCCATGAACTTCCAATTACAATAGTGGTTGTGTTGTTTTTAAATTGTTCAATAAAATCTAAAGGTTGCACACGGTTTACAATCTGTGCTACGCGATCAAAACGTGTATCACCATGAACGGTGCTGTTGTTAAAACCAATACTTTTTAGTAGATTTTGAGAGGTGGTATTTTGTACAAAAAAATGATTAAAACTTTGCAATGCATTTCTGTAAAAACCGCCATACCATTTAAAAAATAATTGGTTTTTACGAAATATTCCGGAAATTAAATAGGTAGGAATGTTGCGTTTTTTTAATTCGATTAGATAATTTGGCCAAAATTCATATTTAATAAAAAATACCATTTTGGGTTGCACAATATCTAAAAAGCGCTTCACATTTTGTTTTGTGTCTAATGGTAGATAAACCGTAACATCAGCTATTTTGTTGTTTTTTCTCACCTCAAAACCCGATGGCGAAAAAAATGTCAACACTATTTTATAATTTGGAAACTGCGTTTGCATTTGTTCCATTACAGGCAATCCTTGTTCGTATTCACCTAACGATGCCACATGAAACCAAATGTAATCTTGTTTTGGGGTTAAGTGTTTTTTTAATTGAACAAAAGTTTCTTTTCTACCGTTAATAAAAAGCTTCATTTTACTACTTAAATAAGCAGTAATTGGTATTAAAAAACCGACTATTGTAATAATTATTTGATACAAAAATTGCATGTAATTTTGTTAAAAAGGTAAAAGTACAAATTACCTTTAAATGTTTTATGAAATGATATTTAAACTTTGTATTTTTATCGATACAAAAATATTTAGAAATGATTAAAAATATCTTTAATGTAGATGTTGCTAACGAAGTTGTTGCTCGTATTAACACTTTACAACCTAATACTTCAGCTAAATGGGGTACTATGAATGTATCACAAATGTTGGCGCATTGCAATGTTCCTTTTGACTACACTTATGAACCTACAAAATTTAAAAAGCCTGGATTTTTAATGAAATTTATGCTGAAAACTTTTGTGAAAAAGTTAGTTACAAGCCCAAATCCGTACAAACATAACGAGCGTACTGCGCCTAATTTTATTATAACAGATCAGCGCGACTTTGAATTAGAAAAAGGTAAATTAATTGCCAATATTTTAAAAACACAGGAATTAGGTGCTGCTTATTTTGAAGGTAAAGAAAACTTTTCATTTGGTAAAATGACTGCCGAAGAATGGAATACATTACATTATAAACATTTAGATCACCACTTAAACCAGTTTGGCGCTTAAACTTTTATACTATGGAAAGATTACAATTTAAAATTGAAATTAACGCACCTGTTAATAATGTGTATGATGCTTTATTGGGTTTAAGTAATAAACAAACTTATAGCGCTTGGACTGCTATTTTTAACCCAACATCAACCTATGAAGGAACTTGGGAAAAAGGCAGTAAAATTTTGTTTGTTGGAACAGATGAAAATGGAAACAGAGGAGGTATGGTTTCAAAAGTTGAAGAACATATTCCCGCACAATTTGTATCTATTTGTCATTACGGATTTATACAAGGCGATCAGGAAGTTACAACAGGAGAAATGGTTGAAAAATGGGCAGGTGGACATGAAAATTATACGTTTACATTTGAAAACAACAAAACAACTGTAATGGTTGATATTGATGTTATTGATGAATATTTAGACTATTTTCATAAAATGTATCCCGCAGCTTTACAAGCTTTAAAGGAAATTGTAGAAAATTAAACGATAATATAAACGTCTTGTTACAAACAAGGCGTTTTTAAAAATAAATATAAAATCAAAATGTAATAAATTGTTTTTTAGTCACTATATATAGTTAACAATTTATAAATCAATTTTAGTATTTTTGCTTATCAAATATTCAATAATGAAACAATTACAAATGGTTGACTTGAAAAGTCAATACGAACATATAAAAAATGCTGTAAATGAGGGCATTCAAGAAGTTTTAAATACTACAACCTACATAAACGGACCTAAGGTTCATGAGTTTCAAAAAAATTTAGAGCACTATTTAGGCGTTAAACACGTAATTCCTTGTGCGAATGGTACCGATGCATTACAAATTGCCATGATGGGCTTAGGTTTAAAACCTGGAGATGAGGTGATTACTGCCGATTTCACTTTTGCTGCTACTGTAGAAGTGATTGCTTTGTTACAATTAACTCCAGTTTTGGTTGATGTTGAAGAAGATACCATGAATATTTCGGTTGAAGCAATTGAAAAAGCAATTACACCTAAAACTAAAGCAATTGTACCCGTGCATTTGTTTGGTCGTGCTGCAAATATGGAAGCAATTATGAATGTAGCGGCTAAACATAATTTGTTTGTAATTGAAGATAACGCACAAGCAATTGGTGCTAATTATACGTTTTCAAGCAATAAAAAAGTAAAAGTAGGTGCAATTGGTCATGTGGCTGCAACCTCATTTTTTCCATCTAAAAATTTAGGTTGTTATGGCGATGGTGGTGCTATTTTTACAAACGATGATGCTTTGGCACATACATTACGCGGAATTGTAAACCACGGTATGTACGAACGTTACCACCACGATGTTGTTGGGGTAAATTCACGTTTAGACAGTATTCAGGCTGTAGTTTTAAATGCTAAATTGCCGTTGTTAGATAGTTACAATACAGCTCGCCGAAATGCCGCTAAAGCTTATAACGATGCCTTTGCTGCTTGTGAACACATTATAACACCTGCTTTTGATATAAATGGCGATGATCATGTTTTTCACCAATATGTAATGCGTATTACTAATGGAAAACGAGATGCACTTTTAGCGCATTTGCAACAAAACGCAATACCTTGTGCTATTTATTACCCTATACCATTACACAAACAAAAAGCATATACCGATGCTCGTTACAACGACAGCGATTTTGCTGTTACAAATAAGTTTGCAGAGCAAGTAATAGCATTGCCAATGCATACAGAATTAGAAAAAGATCAAATAGATTTTATAACTTCAACAGTCTTAAATTTCTTAAAATAAATAGGACTGAAATATTAATTTAAAAAAACAAAATTATGGGCAAATTTGTTGTAAGTAAACGTAAAAACGATGAATTTCAGTTTAGCTTAAAAGCTACTAACGGTCAAATTATTTTATCAAGTGAAGGGTATACTACCAAAGCTGCTTGTATGAATGGAGTAGAATCGGTTAAGAAAAACAGCCAAACAGAAGCAAGATTTGAAGTATCTGAATCAAAAAACGGAAAGCATTATTTTAACTTAAAAGCTACTAATGGACAAATAATTGGTTCAAGCCAAATGTATGAAACCTTAGCAAGTTGCCAAAACGGCGTAAAATCGGTTATGAACAATGCTCCTGAAGCAGAAATTGTTGAAGAATTGTAAAAATTCATTAGAAAACAAAATGCCCCAAAATAGTTTTAACTTTTTGGGGCATTTTTGTAATAGTGCTTTTTTATAAAATCAATTCGTGATAAAGTTTATTAAAAGTATCGTCTAAATTAGCCGATAACCCAGGATGAGGACGCGACGATTGTATACTTGAACTTTTTACAGCAGTAATCCATCTAAATTTTTCATCGGGTTCTAAAGCAGCTATTGGACCACCGTTTTTTGCACCTGTACAAATTTTAGCAAACGATTCTAAATTTTCTTTTAACTGAATTAAATCGAAATCTTTACAAAAAAAACGTATTTTTTCTTCGGGTATTTGGTAAGCAAACCGAATGTATCGTTTTCTTTTGCTGAATAAAATCAAACCAATATTTATAAATTCTTCTCGTTCAACCTTGGGAACTACTCGAATAACTGCGTATTCATAAACAACTTTATCTTGCATCTTGGGCTGCTTTTAAAAAGATATCGGCATGAGCCAATCGGTTTAACAAAAATTGGTAATATACATCACGAATTTCTTGGTTGGATGGGCCTTCTTCCCAATTTAAAAAATCATCGGGTATGGTATCTACAATTTTACGCAATACCTCACTGTTTAATTTTGAGGTAAATTCGGTATGAACTTCTTGCAATTTTGTAGCTTTTTGAATTAGCGCATGATCTTTAATTAAAGGAAAAGGTGTAACCGATGTTTTTTCCCAATTATTCCAAGAATGTTGAAAGTAAAACGATGCACCGTGATCTATTAACCACAATTCTTTATGCCAAATAAGTAAATTGGTGTTGCGAAAAGTACGATCAACATTGGTAATAAAACTATCTAACCAAACAATTTTAGAAGCCAAAAGTTCGTCGCAATCATTCGTTGCAACATCGTACGTTACTGCACCCGAAAGGTAATGCAAGCCTAGATTTAACCCTTTACTAAATTTTAATAAATCTTGAATTTCTTCATCGCCTTCTGTTTGTCCAAAAGCTTCGTGTAATTCAATAAAAACCAATTCGGGTACGGGTAAACCCAAAAATTGAGCTATAATGCCACCTAAAAGTTCAGAAATTAAAGCTTTTACACCATGGCCTGCGCCGCGAAATTTTATTACGTATTTAAAATCGTCACAAGCCTCGGCCAGTGCTGGTAGCGATCCGCCTTCGCGTAAAGGGGTAATGTAGCGCGTTACAGTAACCGTGCGTAGTTTTGGAATTGTTGTCATTTGTTGTTTTATACAATGATATGCAAACATTTATTTTTTTAAATGATGCTTTTTAAATAGATACAAAGGTATTACAAAGTTTTACAACTTTACTTTTTTGTATTTTTTAAACATAAAAAAGCCCTAAAAAGAGTTTAACTTTAAAGGGCATTTTTCATTTTATAAGTAAAAATTAATTGTTTTGTTTTTCGCCAAATTCATCAACAAAATTTTCATTTGCTTCGTAATCGGCTTCAATCATTTCTGCATAATTTGTTTTAGGACCTTTTCTAAATCTTCTACCTAAACCATCGAAAATGGCATACACAACAGGTACAATAATTAAGGTTAGGAATAATGAAGAAATTAAACCACCAATGATTACAATTGCTAAACCGCGGTTAAAATCAGAACCATCGCCTTGTGCCAACGCAATAGGTAGCATACCAATAACCATGGCAATTGTTGTCATTAAAATAGGGCGGAAGCGGGCATGGTTTGCTGCAACTAACGCATCGTAAGTACTGTAACCAAGTTCTTTTTTATGATTAGCAAAATCAACCAACATAATGGCGTTTTTGGCTACCAAACCAATTAACATAATAATACCTAAAATTGTAAAAATGTTTAAGGTTTCATTTGTTAAAGCTAAGAAAAGTAACGCACCAATAAACGAAAGCGGGATAGAGAATAAGATGATAAAAGGTTTAGAAAAACTATCGTATAAAATAACCATTACAGCATATACTAATAAAATAGATGCTAAAAGTGCAATACCTAACGTACCAAAACCTTCGTCTTGGTTTTCTTTATTACCACCCCATTTAAATGCTACACCAGGTTTTAATTTTAGTTTAGAAAATTCAGCTTCCCATTCGGTTGCAATATCTCCTTCAGATTTACCAACTACTTGCGCTTGTACCGAAACGGCAGGTGATTTATCGCGACGTTCTAACAAAGTAGGACCAGAGCCGTAAGTAATATCTGCAAATTGTTCTAATTGAATGGTTTGACCTTGTTGATTTATGAATTTTAAACTTTTAACATCTTCCATAGTACCGCGGCCTATTTCGTCGTAACGGATATTAATGTCGTATTCAGTATCGCCTGCACGGTATTTTGTATCGGTATTTCCAGCAAAAGCAGTTTGCATCGTCATACCCACAGTTGCTACGTTTAAGCCTAAAGCGTTCATTTTATCGCGATCTAATTTCACCACAACTTCAGGGTTACCGTCTTCAGATGTTAATCGAACTTCGTTTGAACCTGGAATTTTACGTAGTAAATCGGCAGCTTTTTGTGCATATTCTAAGGCATCTTTTTGGTTTGATGCAATAACAGTTAACATAAGCGGTGCTTGTTCCGCACCCATAATACCAACTTCAACCGTTTTTACTTTTGCGCCAACCAATACGTTTTCCATTTCGCGTTTTAATTTGGCTGCATACACTTTTGTAGGCTCTTCTTTTTTGTGTCCGTCTTTTAAATAAATCTGAATTTCTGATTTATATTTTGTACCCGAAGTAGTCATCATACCGTCTGATGCTTGTCCTACGGTAGTAATCATTTTTTCTATTTCATGTTTTTTAGAAAGATACGCTTCTGCTTTTTGTGTAAGTAAATTGGTTTGTTCGATAGATGCATCTTTAGGTAATTCAAACTGAAGGAATAATTCTTCTTTATCGTTACCTGGGAAGAAACTTCCACCAATAAATCCACCAACAACTAATGATAACGAACCTATAAACAAAACCAAAGTAAGTAATAATGTTACAATTTTGTTTTTACGATTTTTTAACGACCACTCTAAAATGCCCGAAATACCGTTGGTTAATTTGGTTAAACCAGCTTCAAAACCATGTAGTATTTTTCCAAAAAACGAATGTTGACTTATGTGCGATAATTTTCCAAAACGTGAATACAACCAAGGCACCACTGTGAATGAAACCAATAACGATAATAAAGTTGCAATTACTACTGTGACACAGAACTGACGCAAAATATCAGACACTAAACCGCTACTCATTGCAATAGGTAAGAAAACCACCACAATTACCAAGGTAATAGCCGTAACGGTAAAGCCAATTTCTTTGGTACCATCAAACGCAGCACGAACTTTGTTTTTACCCATTTCCATATGTCGGTGAATGTTTTCAATAACCACAATGGCGTCATCAACTAAAATACCAACTACTAACGATAAACCTAAAAGCGACATTAAGTTTAAAGTATAACCAAATAATTTTAATCCTATAAACGTTGCAATTAACGACAATGGAATGGCGAAGGTTGCAATAGCAGCATCGCGCAAACTGTGTAAGAAAAACAACATGATAAATGCAACTAATGCAACAGCAATACCCAAATCAAGCATTACGTGATCGGCAGCACTAATTGTATAATCGGTAGAATCGGATGCAATTGCAATTTCTACTTTTTGTTGTTTGTAATCGTTTTGAACGGTACTAATTGTTTTTTTAACTAAATCAGAAACTTCCACCGCATTTGCATCAGATTGTTTATAAACCTGCATTAAAATGGTGTTTGTTTGGTTGATACGTGCAATTTTATCAACATCTTTAATACCGTCTTGTACATCGGCAATATCAGCCAAACGAATCATAGTACCGCTTGGTGTAGTTAAAGGTAAATTTCGCATTTGTTCTAACGAAGTAAACTTACCCGATAACCTAATGGTAGTTTGGTTGTTACGTGTTTTTATATTTCCTGTGGGGAAATCCATATTTGAAGCAGCTAAAATTTGCTGAACCTGACTAATGGTTAAGCCGTAACCTGCTAATTTTTCGGGGTTAATACTTACTTGAATTTCACGCTGTTCACCACCTACAAGATCAACTTTTGCAACACCCGTAGTACGAGCAAAAACAGGTTGTATTTTTTGATCTAATAAATCATACAATTCTTTTTCGGTAAGGTTTGATGTTACCGAAAGGTTCATGATAGGCACATCATCTAACGAAAATTTACTTAATGCAGGTGTTTGTGCATCATCGGGTAAATCGTTCACAACGGCATTAATTTTACGTTGAGCATCGGTAAGCAAAAAGTTTACATCGGCACCAGTATTTAGGGTAATCATTACCACTGAAACACTTTCCATTGATTTTGATTCGATTTTTTTTACGTTTTCTAACGAAGAGACTGCATCTTCAATCACTTTTGTAACCGATGTTTCAACCTCTGAAGGTGCTGCACCTGGATAAACGGTTTGTACGGTTATTACGTTTACATCGAACTTAGGGATTAATTCATACCCCAAACTTAAATACGAACCGATACCACCCAAAAGTAATAACATGAACATCACGATTATTACACTGGGTCTTTTTATTGATATTTCAGATATTTTCATTTATAAAAATCCTTAATTATTTAATAATTTCTACTGCAGTTCCATCTGCCAAGTTAATTTGACCTGAAATGATAACTTGTGTACCTTTTTCAATACCCGATACCACTTCTACATATTCTCCAAAAGTTCTACCCGAAACTACTGTTGTTAACACAGCTTTTCCGTTTTTGTAAACAAAAACTTTGTTTGAACTTACCGATCCTACAAACGCATTTCTAGGTACAATTAAGGTGTTAACCATTTGGCTGTTGCCAAAATATGCGTTACCATACATACCTGCTTTAATATCGTTTGAAGCATTGTTTTGAATTTCTAATTCAACTGGAAAGTTTAAGCTAGCATCAGCTTTTGGCGCAATAAATGATATTTTTCCTGTAAATTCTTTGTCTGCAATTACTGGTGAAATAACTTTATATGATTGACCTAATTTTAAAGAACCAATGTTTTTTTCATCAACATTAACTTTTAATTTTAAAGTAGATACATTAACAATTTCAAACAATTCCATACCAGGGTTTACGTATGAACCAGCTTCGATATTTTTTTTGTTCACAATACCTGAAAACGATGCTTTAATGTTTACATCGCCTGCCATAATTTGTGCATTTTGTAAATTGTTTTTAGCATTTACCAATTGTAGTTTTATTTGATCTAACTGTTGTTTGGTAACACCACCCGTTGCATAAGCACTTTCAAAACGAGCAACTTCGGCTTTTGCATTGTTATAAACAGCTTGTGCATTGTTCACATTTACGTTTTGTTTATCTGCTTTAATTACAGCCAACGTTTGCCCAGCGCTAACATACGAACCTTCTTTAACTAAAACACGAGCAACTAATCCAGGGGTTTCCGCAGATATCTTAACTTCTTGTTTAGGGATAAAAGTTCCGTTTGCAATGTATTCACCGTTTACTTCTTTAAAATCGGCAGTTTCTACACGTACGGTTACCGCTTTGTTTTTTTCGGCAACAACTGCAGTTTGTGCTTCGTTATTTGATTTGTTTTTATCTAAAACATACATAATTCCAGCTAATGCAGCAATTATTACGATTCCTGTTATAATGACTTTTTTCATCTTTAAATGCAATTAATTTTGTTCTTGTGTTAATGTTTTTAATGCTCCTTTTGCTTTAATAAGCTGTATTTCTGCTACTTTATAATCTAATAAAGCGTTTGTATAGTTGTTCTGTGCGTTTGCAAATTGTGTTTCAGCATCTAACAAATCGGTTAAGGTTGCTAAACCAAATTTGTAGTTGTTTTCAATGTTTTTTTGAACGTCTTTAGCCAAGTTTACATTTTCTTTTTGAGTATTTAATGTAATTAACGAGTTGTTAATTTGTGTAATTGCGTTTTTAAGTTGTAAATCTAAACCTAAACGTACATCGCGTTTATTAGCCTCTAACTTATCTAACTCAATTTGTGCTTGTTTTACTTTAGATTTAATAACACCACCGTTAAAAATAGGAATGTTTAAGCTTAAACCAATTGATGAAAAACTTGACCAATACACGCCGTTTGAAGGTTTTGCAAACCAAGGAAAATTTTCGCCAAGACCTAAATAACCAAAATTACCGTTTAAACTTAAACTAGGATATCCTTGTGCTTCGGTTGCTTTTTTGTTTAATTGTAATAATTCTGTTTGTTTTTCTAACAAAAGAATTTCAGTACGATTTTCAATACTTGTTGATTCATCAACCAATGCGTGTTGTGTAATTTCAAACGTATTACTTGGTAACTCAATAGCCTGATTAATATCCATACCAATTAAATATTTTAAGGCGTTTTCTTGTAACTGTAAACCGTTTATTAGTTGTTGGCGATTGCTTTTTAAGTTGTTTAAAGCTACTTCGGTACGGTCTAAATCAATTTTTTTTGCTAAACCATTGTCATATAAGCTTTTAATAACTTTGTGTACGCGAGTAGTGTTTTCAATAGTTTTGTCTATAGTTACTAATTGCGATTTTGTTTTATACACTTCGTAATAACTATTTGCAACCTTTTCAATCACTTGCTCTTCTGTAAGTTGAGCGTTAATTTTATAAAATTCGCGCGTATTTTTAGCAGCTTTTAAACCCGTGAAAACAGCCTGATTAAAAAGTTGTTGGTTTAAAGATACGGTTGCAGTTGATTGCCATGGCTGCCCAAAAGGAATCATAATTATTTCACCAGGGCGGCCTAACATATCACCTGGTAGTGCGCTTTTTTGCAAAATAGCATTGTACGTTAAGCCACCATTAGCATTAATTTGTGGCAAAGCACTAGCACGCACTTCATCAATCATGTATTCACTGTTTTGAACGTCTAAACGTGCGTTAACTGCTTCGGCCTTATTTTGCAAAGCGTAATTAACAGCTTGTTGCAGCGTTAATTGTTCTTGTGCTTGTGCAAAGAATCCCAAAAACGCTAATAAAATTGAAACTTTATATTTCATTGGTATTTATGATTTTAGTAATAATTGTTCTAATGTTTCTAATCCTTTTGGGGTTGCAATTCCCCTTATATGGTATTCTAAAAATTTAAAATTTAACTCGTCTATAGATTGTGTACTTTGTAGGTTAATAAACATTTCATCGTTGAAAAATGCAGTTGAGCTAGCAAAAAACAGTTTTCCTACAAAATCAATGTCAATATCATTTCTATAAAAACCTTTTTCAACACCATCGCGTAAGTTTCGCAAAATGGTAAAATCGTAGTTTTCACGTTTCTTTTTTTGAATGCGATCTGCTAATTCTGGATAATATTTATTAAACTGATATATTGTTTTAGCTTGAATATTTCCACCAAACAAATCTGCTAAACAATTTTTCATGGCAAAATGTTCGTGAATAGGGGTTTCACAATTTCCAGCAATTGTATGCATTTTAGTTGTAGCAGTTTCAAAAACAAAATCAACGGTTGCTTTAACTAAATCGTTTTTTGAAGGAAATTGTTGATAAATGGTTTTTTTTGATATTCCAAGTTCTTTAGCGATATCATCCATTGTTACAGCTTTAAAGCCGTTTTGGGTAAATAATTCTAAAGATTTTTTTAAAATGGTCTCTTTCATTGGTCAAAAAAATTTCGGCAAATATATAACGGAAACTCTAAATACAAAAATAGTTTCCAAAGTTTTTTAAAAAATTTTACATAAAAAGATTAATTAGTTTACATTTGTAAGCGTGAAACGAAGTTGATCTCTATATATGAATAATTTCATCGAATATAAAAACACTGTTGCAACCTATATTAACCAAATAAATTTTAGTAAAGAACCAAAAGAACTTTATGAGCCTATTGCTTATATAGCTAATTTAGGTGGTAAACGGTTACGACCAATATTAACTCTTTTTTCGGCCGAAATCTTTGGTGCTACACCTAAAGATGCCATACATGCTGCAGTAGCTATTGAGCTTTTTCATAATTTTTCATTGATACATGATGATATTATGGACGATGCACCTTTGCGTAGAGGTAAAAAAACGGTACATGAAAAATGGAATTTAAATACAGGGATATTATCTGGTGATGCGATGTTGATTTTAGCATATCAGTATTTTGAGAATTATCCTCCTTTAATTTTTAAAGAATTAGCTAAATTGTTCAGCAAAACAGCTTTAGAAGTTTGTGAAGGTCAACAGTTAGATATCAATTTTGAAACCAGAACTAACGTAAGTATTAATGAGTATTTAAAAATGATTGAATACAAAACGGCTGTTTTAGTTGGTGCTGCTTTAGAAATGGGTGCAATTGTAGCAAATTCGTCAGAAAGTAATAAAAGGGCTATTTATAATTTTGGAAAGTATTTAGGAATTGCTTTTCAATTACAAGACGATTATTTAGATGCTTTTGGCGATACAGCTACATTTGGTAAACAAATAGGTGGCGATATTTTAGAAAATAAAAAAACGTATTTATACTTAAAAGCTTTAGAAAATAGTGATTTAAACCAAAAAGAACAATTGTTAAATTGGTTTGCATCAAAAGAAAATAGTGCAGAAAAAGTTGCTGCTGTTAAATTATTATTTACACAAACAGAAGCAAACATCGCAACGCAAAATTTAATTGAAACCTATACAAATCAAGCGTTAATAGAGCTTGAATCGTTAGATATTCCTTTAAATTATAAAACAGATTTAAAAGATTTTGCATTAGCATTAATGAATAGAAATGTTTAAAAAAAAATCTGAAACTTAAGTTTCAGATTTTTTTTTAAAAAAACACTCGTATAAAAGGCATCCAAGCTTGGTTGTAAACTAAATTACTATCCTTATACAAAACATTGTAACGCACACCAACAGTAACATTTTGGTTGGTATAACCAGCGCCTAAAAATAAAGCTGTGTTCCAAAAATCGTTACTTACATAAGTTGCAGGGTAATATATTTTATTGTTTACACGAAGTTGTTCCAATTCTGCCGATAATTGAACCATTTCAATGGGATTAAAGGTTGTAAGTATATTAACACCATAAGAAGTGCTTTCATAATACCCTTTCGATTTTAAATAATTAAATTGCGCGCCCAAACCAACTGCAAAGTTTTCGGTAATTGGTTTTAATGCGGTAGGCGAAACCGATATATTTGTAAATTCGTTACCAAAATTTAGGCCTAAACCACCACCAAACATTACATCGCTAAAAAAGTTTGTTTTTTTAGGTACATAAGTATCTTGTTGTGCCGAACCAATTGTTGCAATCAACAAACAAGCTAAACTAAAAGTTATTTTTTTCATGTTTCAAAGTATTTGTGCTAAGGTATTAAAATATTGTTTAGTACCATGTAACCTAAAAAAATATACAATAACATTAAGTGAAGATTAATTTTAAATAAAATTAATTTATGCGTTGTTTTATTAGTAATTTATTAAAAATGAACTTGAAAAAAGCAAATAATTTAAAAATAATTATCCAGTTTGTTTGCTACATACAATATAAGCTAATAACCGTAAAAAATTATATCATAAAACTGAACAAAATATTATATTATTAATTGAAACTATTGTATTTTTGTGAAAATTTTTTAACAAAAAAAGAGTCATTAGACAAATATTATGGATAGGTTTTCCTTTTTAAATGCTGCACATACTACATTTTTTGCTGATTTATACGAACAGTACCTTACAAGTCCTGATAGTGTAGAACCAAGTTGGAGAAGTTTTTTTCAGGGGTTCGATTTTGCAAATGAATACAATGGCAGCCCTGTTGAACAATTATCAAATGCATACCAAGGTTCTGGCGAATCTGTAGCAATTGCTGAAACGGTTAAAAAAGAATTTGCCGTATTAAAATTAATCGATGCATACCGCACTCACGGTCATTTAACTACCAAAACAAATCCTTTTTTAAATAATATTACCGAAACACCTGATTTATCAATTGAAAAATTTGGTCTTTCACAAGCCGATTTAAATACTACTTTTAACGCTGCACAAAGCATTCAACTTCCTAAAAGTACGTTACAACAAATTATTACTCATTTACAAAACACCTATTGTACAACTATTGGAATAGAATATATGTATATTCCAAACGAAGAAAAAGTACAATGGATTGCAAAATATGTTGAATCAACGGTATCAAATTTAAACAACGATCAACAAAAGCAAATTTTAGAAAAATTAGTACAAGCTGCTGCTTTTGAAAACTTTTTTCATACTAAATACGTAGGTCAAAAACGTTTTTCATTAGAAGGATTAGAAGCTTCGATACCAGCGTTAGACATGTTAATTGAAGCTGCTGCTAACTCAGGTGTTGAAGATGTGGTTATTGGAATGGCTCACCGCGGACGTTTGAATATTTTGGCTAACATTATGCAAAAGCCAGCAAGTAAAATTTTCACTGAATTTGACGGGAAGGATTACGCAGATGTTGACGAAACTTTTGATGGCGATGTAAAATACCATTTAGGTTATACATCAGAACGCCAAACACCATCAGGAAAAAATATAACTTTAAATTTAGCTCCAAACCCTTCGCATTTAGAAACTGTAGGTGCTGTTATTGAAGGTGTTGTGCGTGCAAAACAAGATAAATTATATCCTAATAATTTTTCTAAAGTATTACCAATTGCTTTGCATGGCGATGCAGCTGTAGCAGGACAAGGGATTGTTTACGAAATTGTTCAAATGAGCAAGTTACGTGCTTACCAAACGGCAGGTACGATACATATGGTATTAAACAACCAAGTAGGTTTTACAACTAACTATAAAGACGCTCGTTCTGGTGTTTATTCTACCGATATTGCTAAAGTAGTAGCAGCACCAGTTGTTCATGTAAATGCTGATGATGCAGAAGCTGCAGTTAAAGCAATGTTATTTGCCTTAGCTTATAGAATGCAGTTTAACGAAGATGTTTTTGTCGATTTAATAGGTTACCGTAAATACGGACATAACGAAGGTGATGAACCGCGTTTTACTCAACCTATTTTATATAAATTAATTTCAAAACACCAAAACGCACGTACCATTTACAACGCACGTTTAATTGAAAATAACGTAATTAATGATGCGTATGTTGGTGTATTAGAAGATAAATATAAAGCACTTTTAGAAGAAAACTTAGCGCAAGCGAAAGATACTGAAAAGGCAATTGTAATTCCATTTATGCAAAATGAATGGAAAGAGTATAAAATTGCAAATGTGCAACAAATGCTACAAACGTACGATACAAAAGTTTCACGTGAATTGTTAGATGAAATTGCTCCTAGTTTAACTGCTTTACCTAGCGATAAAAAATTTATCAGCAAAGTATCTAAACTAATCAAAGATCGTTATAATATGTACTACGAAACCAATCGATTAGATTGGGCAATGGGCGAATTATTAGCTTACGGTACATTGTTAACTGAAGGATTTGATGTGCGTTTTACCGGACAAGATGTACAACGTGGTACCTTTTCGCACCGCCATGCAGTTGTTAAAACAGAAGATACCGAATATGAATATGTGCCGTTAAACAATTTAAAAGAACAAAACGGACAAATGCGTATTTACAATTCACATTTATCTGAATACGCTGTTTTAGGATATGAATACGGATATGCAATAGCAAATCCAAAAGCATTAACAATTTGGGAAGCACAATTTGGAGATTTTTCAAACGGTGCACAAATCATGATTGATCAATACATATCGGCTGGTGAAGATAAATGGGGCAACCAAAACGGTATTGTAATGTTGTTGCCACATGGTTATGAACACCAAGGTGCAGAACACTCATCTGCACGTTTAGAGCGTTATTTACAACTTTGTGCAAATCACAATATGTACGTAGCTAATTGTACAACACCTGCAAACCATTTTCATATGTTGCGCAGACAAATGGTAACTAATTTTAGAAAGCCATTGGTTGTAATGTCGCCTAAATCTTTATTGCGCCATCCTGAAGCTACTTCTACAATTGAAGAATTAACATCAGGAGCGTTCCAAGCAGTTATTGATGATCCTAAAGTTCAAGACAAAAACGCTGTTAAAACCTTAGTTTTTGTTTCGGGTAAATTTTATTACGATTTACAAGTCGAAAAGGAAAATTTAGGTAGAAACGATATCGCTTTTGTTCGTTTAGAACAATTATTCCCGTTAGATACTAACAAATTACAAGAAATAATAAGCACGTATCCTAATGTAGATGACTATGTTTGGGCACAAGAAGAACCGCAAAATATGGGAGCATATGGTTATATGTTAATGAACTTTAATTTAGTTCGTTTCCGTGTAGCATCACCAGCACCAGCTGCAGCACCAGCTGCAGGTTCATCGGTTCGTTCTAAAGCGCGATATGCAAAAGCAATAGCTAAAGTTTTCAATAAAAATTTATAATTTTAAACGTATTAATAACAACAATATTAAATTAATATACTCATGAGTATCTTAGAAATGAAAGTTCCTTCGCCAGGAGAGTCGATCACAGAAGTGGAAATTGCTACTTGGTTAGTAAAAGATGGAGACTATGTAGAGAAAGACCAAGCAATTGCTGAGGTTGATTCAGACAAAGCAACTTTAGAATTACCTGCAGAAGCAAGCGGTATCATTACTTTAAAAGCTGAAGAAGGTGATGCAGTAGCAGTTGGTCAGGTTGTTTGTTTAATCGATACAAGTGCTGCAAAACCATCGGGTAGTGCACCTGCTGCAGAAGCACCTAAAGTAGAAGAGAAAAAAGTAGAAGTTAAAGCAGAACCAGTTGCAACTGCAACAACATACGCATCAGGTTCGGCGTCGCCTGCTGCTAAAAAAATATTAGATGAAAAAAACATCAGCGCTAGTACTATTCAAGGTACTGGTAAAGATGGGCGTGTAACTAAAGAAGATGCTTTAAACGCAGTGCCATCAATGGGTACACCAACAGGTGGACCTCGTGGAATGGAGCGTAAAAAAATGTCTATGTTACGCAGAAAGGTTGCAGAACGTTTGGTAGAAGCTAAAAATACTACGGCTATGTTAACTACTTTTAACGAAGTTAACTTAACCGAAGTAAATAAATTGCGTTCTGAATTTAAAGACGCTTTTAAGGCCAAACATAACGTTTCGCTAGGTTTTATGTCGTTCTTTACTAAAGCTGTAACACGTGCTTTAGAATTGTTCCCAGACGTAAATTCAATGATCGACGGTCAAGATCAAATTAAATTTGATTTTGCTGATATTTCTATCGCTGTTTCTGGACCTAAAGGATTAATGGTTCCGGTTGTTCGCAATGCTGAATTGTTATCTTTCCGTGGGGTTGAAGCTGAAATTAAACGTTTGGCTACTAGAGCACGCGACGGACAAATTACTGTTGATGAAATGACAGGTGGTACCTTTACTATTACGAATGGTGGTGTGTTTGGTTCTATGTTATCTACACCAATTATTAACCCTCCACAATCGGGTATCTTAGGTATGCACAATATTATAGAGCGTCCAGTAGCAGTTAACGGTCAAGTTGTAATTGCGCCAATGATGTACATAGCATTGTCTTATGATCATAGAATTATTGACGGACGTGAGTCTGTTGGTTTCTTAGTTGCTGTTAAAGAAGCTTTAGAAAACCCAATGGAATTGTTAATGAACAACGATCCTAAAAAAGCATTGGAATTATAGTATTTTATTGTTTTTTATATTGCTAAAAGTCTTTCTACAATAGAAAGACTTTTTTTATTGAATAAATTTTGTAAGCTTGTTTAAAATAAGTAGATTAACGGCTGCTTAACAAAATATAAAAATTGAACAGTTTATTTTTAAAAGAATTATTTTAATATGAAGAATGCTTTTTTTTCAATTTTACTTTTATGCATTGCTAATTTAATTTCGGCTCAAGTTACATTTGAATCTACGTTAGAAGAAGTTTTTGAAAAAGCTAAAAATCAAAATAAATTAGTGTTTATAGAATATTACCGACCCGATTGCCCTGTATGTTTACAATTAGAAGATCTTTTTAAAAATGATTCTGAATTAGCAGCATTTTATAACTCAAATTTTGTTAATTATGCTGTAAATACACAAAACCAAACAAATAAAACTGATTTAGACTTTATACATTCATTTAAATTAAACTTAAATAAAGTTCCTGCATTACTTTACTTTGATGCTAATAAGAATTTTCTACATTTTGGTAAAGTAAATTTAAATTCAATAGCATTAATAAACGAAGCTAAAAAGGCTTTATTACCAAATGAAAGGTCAACAAATTTGGTAAATAAATATGAAAATGGTGACAGAACCGTAAAAACACTTTACGCGTATTGCAATCAGTTAATTCTTACTAATGAATATGAAAAACTAATAAAAGTATCTCAAGAACTTTACGAATCCTTTAACAAAGAAGAATTACCCACCAAAAAAAGTTATATTGTTTTAAAACAAGTTATTAAAAATACCGATAATGGTTTTTTTCAATTTTGGATACATAACTTAGATAAATTAAACGGTTTTGAAAACAAACATAAAGCCGGAACCGAAAAATTAGTTTTAGAACAAATTGTTATTAACGAATTGAATAAATCAAATTATAAAAATTTTGATGCTGCAAAGAAAGAAATTTATAAAAACTATCTACAAAAATTAAATTTAATTAACGAAATTGATCGTTATTTTAAATAAAATTAGCCATTAGCCCTTTCGTGTCCCCATTTTGCAATTGCGTGAACTAAAGGTATAAGTGTTAACCCTACCTTTGTTAATTCATAATCAACCTTTAAAGGTGGTTTATCTGCATAAACAGTACGCGTAATAATGCCATCGTCTTGTAATTGTTGCAATTGCAAACTTAAAGTGCGTTCTGTTACCATAGGCATGGCTTTACGTAATTCATTATAACGCATTTTTCCAGCCGATAAATGATATAAAATTACTGTTTTCCATTTGCCACCAATTACTCCCATTGTTAAACTAGTACAACACGGGTAGTTTTTTCCGTTATATTCAAATGAATGATCTGGTTGTTTTGCCATAAAATTAGAACTATCTAAAAGGATAGTTCTTGCAAAGATAAAAAACTATATTTATTTTTGCTACTATAAAAATTATAGTAAATAAATATCACATGAATCTTAAACAAATTTTAGATTGGCGTTATTCAACTAAAAGTTTCGACCCAAATAAAAAAATATCAGATGCGGATTTTGAGCAAATTAAAAACTTGTTACAAATGAGTCCGTCTAGTACCAATTTACAACCATGGCATTTTATAGTTGCACAAACGCATGAAGGTAAGCAACGCGTAGCAAAAGGTACGGCAGGCTTTTTTCATTTTAACGAAGCTAAAGTTATGAATGCATCTGCAGCAGTAGTTTTTTGTGCTAAAACAGATTTAAACGATGATTACATGCAGCTTTTATTAGAACAAGAAGCTAAAGATGGGCGTTTTCCTAACCCCGATGTTAAAAAGGGTATGTACAACACTCGTAATTTGTTTGCAAATATTCATAAATACGATTTAAAAGATTTGCAGCATTGGTTAGAAAAACAAGTGTATTTAAACATTGGTAATTTTCTTTTAGGTGTAGCAAGTTTAGGAATTGATGCAGTACCAATGGAAGGTTTAGATATGAAAGCTATTGACGAAGAGTTTGGTTTACGTGAAAAAGGCTTTACAGCTATTACCGTAGTATCGTTAGGTTATAGAACTGAAGCTGACTTTAACGATCCCAACAAAACGCCAAAATCACGCTTTCCACAAGAAGAAATTATTTCTGTTATTTAAAAAATGCTTAAGAAGTTGTTTTAAAATACTATTTGAAACAACTTCTTTTTTTTACTTTTCGTAGCTTTGTTTTTTATTTAAAAATATATTATGAGCTCTAAAAAGTCGGCTGCAATTGGTTTTATATTCATTACCATGTTAATAGATATTATTGGTATTGGAATTATAATACCAGTAATTCCAAAATTATTACAAGAATTGAATCATTCTGATATAAGTGAAGCAGCACAACTAGGTGGTTGGTTAGCATTTGCTTATGCATTTACCCAATTCTTATGCGCACCGCTTATGGGCAGCTTGTCTGATAAATACGGCAGACGCCCCGTTTTACTTATATCGTTAATGGCTTTTGCAGTAGATTATTTAGTGTTGGCAACAGCACCAAATGTATCATGGCTTTTTATAGGTAGAATCATTGCAGGTATTACAGGGGCAAGTATTTCTACAGCAATGGCTTATATTTCAGACGTAAGTACACCCGAAAACAAAGCCAAAAACTTTGGATTAATAGGTGCTGCTTTTGGTATTGGTTTTATTATAGGTCCGGTAATTGGGGGCTTGTTAGGACAATACGGTTCGCGTGTGCCTTTTTATGCAGCAGCAGCTTTATGTTTTGTGAATTTTATTTACGGATATTTTGTACTGCCAGAATCTTTAAAACCAGAAAAAAGAAGAGCTTTTGAATGGAAAGCAGCCAACCCAATTGGTTCTTTATTGCGTTTAAAAAAGTTCCCAACCATTATAAGCTTGGTGGCAGCCATGTTTTTCATGTATTTTGCATCGCATGCCGTTCATGGAAATTGGAGTTTTTATACCATGTACCGTTTTAATTGGGACGAACGCATGGTGGGTATCTCATTAGGGGTAATAGGTTTATTGGTAGCCATAGTCCAAGGTGGATTGGTACGTTACGTAAATCCACGTATAGGCAACGGTAAAAGTATTTTAATAGGTTTTAGTTTAAACACGTTAGGATTGCTTTTAATTGCATTTGCAGCTCAACAATGGATGATTTTTGTTTTCTTAATACCCTATTGTATGGGTGGATTAGCAGGGCCTGCCATTCAATCTGAAATTACGAATCATATACCAGCTAATGAACAAGGGCAAATACAAGGAACTTTAGCAAGTTTAAATAGCGCAACTGCAACTTTTGGTCCGTTAGCCATGACATCGGTTTTTTATTATTTTACACACAATTCAGCACCTTTTAAATTTCCAGGTGCCCCTTTTATTTTAGCTTTTTTCTTAATGCTTTGTGCAATAGTTTTTGCTTATAAAGGGTTAAAAAAAACACAAGCAATTTAAATGAGTACTTTTTATTATATTGATAGAAGCAAAATTTCGTTTGAAGATTTTATTGCATCGCCCCAAATTAAAAGTCATTTAATGGCTTTTTTACACGAACAGCAGTTTAAACATTTATTTGAATCGTACCAAATACCCGTTGCTAATAAATTATTGTTGTACGGCGATAGTGGGTGCGGAAAAACAATGACAGCTAAGGTAATTGCCAATCATTTAAATAAGAAATTAATGATTGTGAACTTAGCAACCATTATTTCATCAAAATTAGGTGAAACAGCTAAAAATTTAGACGCTCTTTTTAAAGAATCGCAGTATGAAAGTATGGTTTTGTTATTAGATGAATTTGATTCGTTAGGACAAATACGCGATTACGATAATAAAGATAATTCAGAAATGAAAAGGGTAGTAAACGCAATTATTCAGTTAATGGATTACTTTCCTCAAAAATCTATTTTGGTAGCAGCAACCAACCAAATTCATATGATAGATAGCGCCTTAAAACGCAGATTTGAGTGGCAAATTGGGTATGAAAAACCTACACCCGATTTGTTAGATAATTTATACCACACCTTAAAAGGATCTATTCCAGAAAAATACCATCCTAAAAAATATTTGTATAACGTTTCGTATGCCCAAGCAAAAGACGATTTTTACAAACAAGTAAAACAAAATATTATAAACGAACAATTGTCTTAAAAATGACAAAGCAAATAATGAACTGGCAACAGCTGTTATCGTTAAAAAAATTTGGCGATATACAAGTACGCGAACGCAAAAACGAAAACCCATCACGCATTGGTTTTGAGGTAGATTACGACAGAATTATTTTCTCGAATGCGTTTCGCAGTTTGCAAGATAAAACACAAGTTATACCCCATTCTAAAACCGATTTTGTACACACTCGTTTAACTCATAGTTTAGAAGTTTCGGTTGTTGGCAGATCAATTGGTAGATTGGCGGGTTTACAAATTATTGAAAAATACCCCGAACTTAAAGATTTAGGCTATACCATTAACGATTTTGGTGCTATTGTAGCTGCCGCTTGTTTATGCCACGATATTGGAAATCCACCTTTTGGACATTCGGGCGAAAAAGCCATTGGCGATTTTTTTAAACACGGTGCTGGTGAACAGTTTCGATTAGATTTAGAACCTGCACAATGGCAAGATTTAATTGATTTTGAAGGAAACGCAAACGGTTTTCATATATTAACCGATTCGCGTCCTGGTGCCGAAGGCGGTTTACGTATTTCATATGCCACATTGGGTGCTTTTATGAAATATCCAAAAGAAAGTTTGCCTAAAAAGCCAACCAATGAAATTTCCGACAAAAAATACGGTTTTTTTCAGGCCGACAAAGACTCTTTTGTTGATATTGCCAATACCTTAGGTTTGTTAAAAAGGGCAGGTGATAGCATGCGTTATTTGCGCCATCCGTTAACTTATTTGGTAGAAGCTGCAGATGATATTTGTTACACGATAATTGATTTTGAAGACGGTATTAATTTAGGTTGGATACCAGAAGAACACGCCTTAGAATTTTTAATAAAAATTGTAAAAAACAATATAAACTCGGTTAAATACGCGCAGTTACAAACCAAAGCCGAACGTGTAAGTTATTTGCGTGCATTAGCTATTGGCAGCTTAATTAACGATGTGGTGCGTGTGTTTATGGAAAACGAAGACGAAATTTTAAAAGGTAATTTTCCGTATGCATTAACCGATAAATGTGCGTATGTAGCACAAATGAAAGATATTATTGCTATTAGTGTAAGTAATGTGTACGAAAGTAAAGAAGTAGTTGAAAAAGAAGTTGTAGGTTACAAAGTGTTGCATACGTTGTTAGATAAATTTATTGCAGCTACCAATAATAAATTTAATGGAACCACTACTCATTATGACGAGCTTATTTTAAAATTATTACCCGAACAATACCAAACCGAAAGCGAAAGTTTGTATGTACGTTTATTAAATGTATGCCGATTTATTTCGTTGTTAACCGATGGTAAAGCGTTAGAATTGTATCATTCTATTGTAGGGCGATAATAGTTTTGTGAGTTTTTCATAAAGCTATTGATTTACTGTGTAGAAAAACGGAACAAATATCATTACTAAAATAGTAAATATTGATATTGCTAGAGGCGCTATATAATTTTTTTTATTAAAACGTTCGCTTCTCAGCAAAAAGATCAGCACAACTATAGGCATTACAAATGTACTTAAAACAGCTATAAGTGATGTAAGTTCGTAAATAGCACTTAATACAGGATAGTCATAAAGATTTACAATCTTTGTTAAAAGCCAAAAACATAACAAAGCCAATGAAATATATAGAAGTATTTTATTTTTCATAAGAGTGGTTTTTAAAATCAAACCAATATAATAAAAAAATCTAATATTATTATATAAAAAAAGCATCTCATTGAGATGCTTTTAATTTTTTCAGTCTAAGAAGATTAAGCTTCAAATGGTACAATAGAAACGAAAGATTTGTTATCTCTCTTTTTTACAAATTGTACAATACCATCAACTTTAGCATGTAAAGTATGATCTTTCCCCATGTAAACATTTTCACCTGGGTTATGTTTTGAACCTCTTTGTCTTACAATGATGTTACCAGCAATAGCTGCCTGACCACCATAAATCTTAACGCCTAAACGTTTCGATTCTGATTCTCTACCGTTCTTAGAACTACCGACACCTTTCTTGTGAGCCATGATGTTTGGTTTTTAAAAATTGTTAATACTTTTCTGGTTTCAGATTACATGTTGATGCCTTCGATAACGATTTGCGTCAATGCTTGTCTGTGACCGTTTTTCTTTTTGTACCCTTTTCTTCTTTTCTTTTTGAAAACGATAACTTTGTCACCTTGAAGGTGTTTTAAAACTTTCGCTCCTACTGAAGCTCCTGTTATAGCTGGGGCGCCTAAAGTTACTGTTCCTGCATTGTCAACTAAAAGAACTTTGTCAAAAGTAACATTTGTTCCTTCTTCAGCTGCCAAACGGTGAACATACACTTTTTGGTCTTTGCTAACTTTGAATTGTTGCCCTGCTATCTCTACGATTGCGTACATAACAATTAAATTAAAATTTGTTTTTAAGACTGCAAATATACAAAAAATATCTAAATACAAATTGTAAGTTGTTAGTTTTTAAAAAATTAATTCGCTAAAAAAAATAAATTAAAAAAAAGCATCATTTAAATGTAACAAAATCACGAAATTGCACACTAATTTTAAAAATCAAATTAATTTAATCGAAGTTATGAGAAAATCTTTAACAGCTTTAGCTACAACACTTCTTGTAAGCAGTGTTGCCTTAGCACAGAAAGTTGAATTTGAAGAGTACACATTAGACAATGGTTTGCACGTGGTTTTACATCAAGACAAATCTGCGCCAGTTGTGGTTACTTCAGTTATGTACCATGTTGGTGCAAAAGACGAAAACCCTAGTCGTACTGGGTTTGCACACTTTTTTGAACATTTATTGTTTGAAGGAACCGAAAACATTCAAAGAGGTGAGTGGTTTAAGTTAGTTACTGCTAATGGTGGGCATAATAACGCAAATACATCAGACGACCGTACGTATTATTACGAAGTTTTTCCATCGAACAATTTAGAATTAGCTATTTGGATGGAATCGGATCGTTTGTTACAACCTGTAATTAACCAAATTGGTGTTGATACACAAAACGAGGTTGTTAAGGAAGAAAAACGCTTACGTGTTGATAACAGCCCTTACGGAAACTGGATTACCGAAGTAAAGAAAAACTTATTTAAAAAACACCCGTACCGTTGGGCACCAATTGGTTCAATGGAACATTTAGATGCTGCTACTTTAGAAGAGTTTCAAGCATTCAACAAAAAATTCTACGTGCCAAACAATGCTGTTTTAGTTATTGCAGGTGATATTGAGTTTGCTAAAACCAAAGAATTAGTACAAAAATACTTTGGCGTTGTTAAGCGCGGTGCCGATGTACCACGTGTAAACATTCAAGAAGATGCAATTACGCAGCCTATTAAAGCAACTGCTTACGACGCTAACATTCAAATACCAATGTACATCACTGCTTATAGAACACCATCTATGAAAACGCGTGAAGCTCGTGTATTAGATATGATTTCATCGTACTTATCAGGTGGAAAATCATCGCCAATGCAAAAGAAAATTGTTGATGAAAAGAAAATGGCTTTACAGTTATTTGCTTTTAATTATTCTCAAGAAGATTACGGTATGTATTTAATTGCTGGTTTGCCAATGGGCGATACAACCCGCGAAGCATTACAAACTGAAATTGATGCTGAAATTTCTAAATTACAAAACGAGTTAATTTCTGAAAGAGATTATCAAAAATTACAAAACGATTTTGAAAGTCGTTACGTTAGTCAAAACTCTGATTTAGAAGGTTTGGCAGAAAACTTGGCTACTAATTATTTGTTATTTGGCGATATCAACTTAATTAACGAAGAAATTAACATTTATCGTTCAATTACAAGAGAAGAAATTCGCGATGTTGCTAAAAAATACCTACAAAGCAATTCACGTTTATTATTAGATTACGTACCAGCAAAAGGAGAAGCAGAATCAGCTAAATAAGAAAGTATACAAAATGAAAAAAATATTAGTATTCGCATCAGCTTTGTTACTAACTATTAGTGCCGAAGCTCAAATAAAACGTCCACAACCACAACCAGGTCCAATGCCAACGGTTCACGTACAAAAACCACAAGAATTTACCTTGAAAAATGGTTTAAAAGTAATGGTTGTTGAAGATCATAAATTACCACGCGTTAGCTATATGTTAACTATTGATACACCACCTTATGTAGAAGGTGAAAAAGCAGGTGTATCAAGTTTAACAAGTGCAGTTGTTGGTAATGGAACTGCAAAAACACCTAAAGAAAAATTTAATGATGAAATTGACTTTTTAGGAGCTAATTTAAGTTTTTGGAACACAGGTGCTTCAGCAAGTGGTTTATCTAAATACAGTTCTCGTTTGTTAGAATTAATGGCCGAAGGTTCATTAAGTCCTATTTTCTCTCAAGAAGAATTTGATAAAGCAAAGCAACAAGCTATTGAAGGTTTAAAATCAGATGAAAAATCAGTATCATCAGTTGCACGCCGTGTGACTAATGCTTTATTGTTTGGTACCAACCACCCAACTGGTGAATTTACTACAGAAAAATCGTTAAACAGCGTTACCTTAGACGATGTGAAGCAAAATTACGCATCGTACTTTGTACCAGAAAATGCTTATTTAGTAGTAGTGGGTGATGTAAAGTTTAAAGATGTTAAAAAACAAGTAACTAAATTGTTTAAAAACTGGAAAAAAGCTTCGGCACCCGTTGCTAAATACCCAGAACCAAACGATGTTATTAAAACACAAATTGATTTTATTGACATGCCAAACGCGGTACAGTCTGAAATTGCTTTGGTAAACACAGTAAACCTTAAATTAACCGATAAAGATTATTTTGCAGCTTTAATTGCAAATCAAATTTTAGGTGGTGGCGGTGAAGGTCGTTTATTCTTAAACTTACGTGAAGCACACGGTTGGACATACGGGGCATATTCATCGTTAGGTTCAGGTAAATACACATCAAAATTTGCTTCATCTGCATCGGTACGTAACGTAGTAACCGATTCTGCTGTGGTTGAATTTGTAAACGAAATTCAAAAAATTAGAACAAAACCTGTTACTCAGGAAGAATTAGATCTTGCTAAAGCAAAATACATTGGTAATTTTGTAATGGAAACTCAAAAACCAGGTACCATTGCAAGCTTTGCATTACGTACTAAAACACAAGAATTACCAGCAGATTTTTACGAAAACTACATTAAAAACATTCAAGCAGTAACTGTTGCCGATGTACAACGTGTAGCTAACAAATATTTCAAAAAAGACAATCAACGTATTGTAATTGTTGGTAAAGGTGCCGATGTAGCTGGTACTTTAGACCGTTTAGGTTACCCAGTTAACTACTACGATCGTTTTGCAAATCCGGTTGCTAAGCCAGTGTTTAAAAAAGCAGCTCCTGCAGGTGTTACTTCTAAAACAGTTATCGAAAACCATATTAAAGCAATAGGTGGTGAAGCTAAGTTAAAAGAAGTAAAATCGGTAGCAACAACTGCTAAAGGTTCTATGCAAGGTATGGAAATTACAATGACACAAAAACAAACGGCTAAAGGACAAATGATGGCTTCTTTAAACGGAATGGGTATGGAGTTAATGAAACAAGTTATTACACCAACAATGGGGTACATGTCTGGTCAAGGTCAAAAGCAAGAATTAAAAGGCGATGATTTAAAAGAAGCTCAAAAATCGGCTGTATTATTTTCTGAATTAGAAGATTTAAAAAATGCAGCAACTTTTGAATTAACAGGTATTGAAACTTTAAACGGTGAAGAAGTTTATGTTTTAAAGAAAAACAAACAAACTGTTTTTTACAGCGTTGCAACTGGTTTAAAAGTAGCTTCGTCTGAAACTATGGAAGCACAAGGTAAATCTATGGAAATGACAACCAATTACAGCAATTATAAAGATGTAAAAGGTGTTAAATTTGCACATTCTTTTACAATGCCAATGTTAGGTGGTGCTGAATTTAAAGTATCTGAAATTAAAGTAAACGAAGGAGTTACCGACGCTGACTTTAAATAGTATTTTA
>JACCDZ010838821.1_pt1 | contig 94540 bp, 68 predicted proteins | sample 7449551 | NCBI WGS metagenome assembly JACCDZ01 (sample SAMN15323452, study PRJNA562643) | freshwater metagenome | isolation source: river surface water | place: USA:Blue River Watershed | collected 2017-08-18
CGAGCACGGCGGAGAAGAGGCGGTAGGGGGTAAGCGTCATTTTTCCATTTGGTTAGTTGGTCTGCTAACACGCTATACATAGTAGCCTCCGACGATTAAGTGGGCAAAAATGGGGGGTATTTGTCTATTGTTATCAACAGGCTGAAAATAAGGGACTTAAACTCTTTTTCTGTTAAAATATACAAAATTTGTCTGAAAATGACGGTATTTTTGAAGCAAAAATGTCTGAAAATAGGGGGTTACCACTTCACAAGCGGGGGCATGGAGCAGAGGATGGCATCGGGGTTGCCGCCAGAGAGAAATCCAAATTTAGTTCCACGGTCGTAAAGAAGGTTGAATTCAACATAGTGAGCCCGTTTTTCGAGTTGAAGATCTTTATGGGAGGGAGTGAAAGGTGTGTGGATGCGCCGCTCATAAATGGGCATGATGGCAGGAAGAAAGGAGTGGGCAACGGCTTTCCAGATTGCAATATCTTGATAGTGATCAAAGAAGAGGCCTCCAACGCCGCGCTCTTTTTTGCGATGGGGAATATAGAAGTAGTTTTTTGCAGCTTCGGAAAAGGCGTGGTAGGTATCAGGGCCGAGGGCATTTTTTGCAGTGGTATGGAAGTGTGTGGTATCTTCGTCATAGGGAAATCCCATAGGCGTAAGATCGTAGCCTCCTCCAAACCATGATTCTTTTTCGGTTTCGATGTAGCGGACGTTCATATGGACGGTAGGTGCATGCGGATTATGCATGTGAGTGATGAGGCTGACACCTGTTGCAAAAAAAGGACCTGAACTATCATCCATGGGAAAATGAGGGCCTGAAACTCCGGACCAATTGACGGCGGCTTTTTCAATGACAGTGCCGCGAAGCAGGCTTATTTCCCCACCGCCTCCGGTTAAGTGATTCCAATCGGTGCGCTCAAAACGGCAGGAAGGTTCAATTGTCTCAAAAGCTGCGATGATGTCATTTCGCAGGGTTTTTAAGAATTGAACTATTTCATTTCGGTTATGCATAATTTTGAGAGTATGCCAAAAAAGACAATTATTATCTTAGGCGGTGGAATCTCAGGGATGACAATCGCCTATGATTTAGCCAAGCATCAAGATCGGTTTCAGATTAAGCTGATTGAAAAGAGCGATCATCTGGGCGGATGGATTGATACAGATACCTCGACAGGTTTTTTCTTTGAAAAAGGTCCGAGAGTTTTTCGGGGATCAAGATCACCTCATTTTCTTGCGCTCACAAAAGAAGCAGGTCTTCATTCGGAGCTGATTGAATCGAGAAAGGAAGGTCAGAGCAGATATTTATGGAAAGAGGGGAAGCTTCGGCGCCTTCCAATTTTATCATGGGATCTGATCAAAGGGGTGGTGAATGATTTGAAAGGCGCTCCACTCTTAGCTGAGGATGAATCTGTGTGGGATTTTGCGTGCAGGCGGTTTAATAAAAAAGTTGCAGAAGATGTTTTTGATCCCATGGTCACGGGGATTTTTGGTGGAGATATTAAAACTCTCTCTGTGAGGTCTTGTTTTCCTCTTTACAAGAGAATGGAAGAAGAGCATGGCTCTATTATTAAGGGCCTCCTTAAGCGAGAGAAGTTTAAAGGACCCCGCATGTTTGGATTTCAAAGGGGGATGAAGAGTGTTATCGACCGGCTACGAGAACTGACTCCGATTCCATATCATCTAGATGAAGAAGTGACAGAGATTTCTCCTAAGGGCGAGAAGTTTGAAGTTAAAACGTCAAAAGGTTCGTATGAAGCCGATTATCTTTTCAGCGCTCTTCCTGCACCTGTGATTGGAAAGCTTTTGATTCCGGAGCTAGCACATATGCCGATGGAAGGGGCGATGATTGTAAATTTGGGGTATGCCAAGAGTGTATTGAATAGAAAAGGGTTTGGGTATCTGGTTTCTTCTAAAGAAAACGAAGATGTGATGGGTGTGATTTTCAATTCTAACTCATTTCCGCAGAATAACCGGCAGCCAAAAGAGACGAGGCTGACTGTGAAATTAAAAAACTTAAATATTTCGGAAAATGAAGCAAGATCGCAAGCTCTTAAAGGGATTGCAAAACATTTAAGGATCACTGAAAAACCCGATGTTTCAATGGTTATTCGAGCGCCGCAAGTTTTTCCTCAGTTTTTAATGGGGCATCAAGATCGTATAAGAGCGCTTGAGAAAAAATTAGAAACGCTTTATCCCCATCTTAAACTTGCTGGAAACTATCTTTACGGAGTGGGCGTTAACGACTGCGTTGCTAGAGCAAGGTCGGTTGTGGATAGTTTTTTGAGTGTAGCCGCCAGCTGATCTAGATCATCAGATGTATGCAGAGCTGTGATTGAAATATAAAGGGTCTGATTTTGGCTGGGCGCTAAGTAAATCTGTTCCTGCAGAAGAAATTGTCTCATCAGCTCAGCATCTTTGCTGGAAAGAATGACACGTGGCGAACGTAGCTCTTCAATAGAAAATTTCGACAACTCTTTTACAAGCCATGCTTTATGTTTTTGAACTATTTTACGTTCTGCATCCATCTCAGGGATAAAGCTGAGAGCGCAGTCTAAGGCGCCAAGGGCGGGAAAGCTGATTCTGCCGGACATTAGCTCAGCAAGTTGTTTTTTAGTGCCCGCAACAAAAGCACCGGAGCTGCAGAGAAGTGAGCCGCAGATCATGTCATCGCTCTGCGATCCAAAACCGTTTGTACCTGTCATGCCAAGGAGAAATGTTTCGTCGCTGACCTTTAATCCTTTTGCTTTTGCGCTGCCGTTTTCTGCAGATATGATTGTAGCGCCTAGTTTTTCAAACTGCTGATGGAGCTCAGATTCAGAAGAAAATAGAAGAGCTTTTTCTTTTCCAAGGTAGTGGGCAAGTTTGGACTCAATTTCTAACTGAGGTGTAGAAATGGTCGAATGCGGAGAGGCACCAACGCCGTATTTAAGAGCATATTTAATGGCTCCTTTTTTGACTTCAGGGTGCTGCGATAGCCCCAGAAAATCGCATGAAGAAAAATCTAACAACTTTTTTCCATCGAGAAGTACATAAGGACCATCTACCGGTGCAATCGATTCCACAAGCGCCCCTTTTTTGAAGGGGTGATTGTATTTGAAATGGGATATTTAATCTAATTTTTTTGATACACGAGGGGATGATGGTCGTATTTGAGGCGGTCGCCAAACACATATCCGAGCTTTTTGTAGGCATGAGTATGGGGGTCTTTTTTTTGAAGAACGTAGACTGATTCAGGGACAGCGTAAGCAATTAAGAGGTAGCTTTGGTGAGGGAGCTGGAAAAAAAGTTCCCAAGGAATCGTCATATCAGGTGATAGAAAGACAATATTTTCAGGTTGTCTTGGAATAAACTCGGAAGGGATTTTTGGTCCGGACAAATGGATTAGCAGCGCGCCTGCAAGAGGGACGATCGAGCTGATATCATTTAGAGTAGAGGGAAGTTTTTGCGCAAATCCAGGCTTTGCACCTGTTCGCAGGAGCTGATCATAGGCGATGAGGAGCGATTTTTTTCTGAAAAGATCGGCTCCGAGCTCTGCCAAGTTATGAGAGAGAACCCTTTTTCTAATTGTTGCATCTTCGCGCCAAAGATCATGACCTGCTTTAAAAAGCTCTTCGGCAGAATGGAATTCAAGCTGATCTACGAGACGTTTTTCTAAAAGCTTATCGGCAGCGGAAGAAAGAAGAAAGATTTCTTCAGAAGTCAAAACGGATTCGAGTTCGAGGTAGCCGTTTTGATTATAAAATCCGCGGTGTTCTCCGATTACTTTAAAACGCATATATACTGCTCCCGCTTAGGTTGTGTGAGTTTGGACTTGCTGCGACTTTGCCAAATCGATCCTCTTCGTCAGCCTTCCCATTCGGGAATGGTCTTCCTCTTTCGGTCGCTAGCGCTTCGATTTGGCTTTGTCTCGCTTAAGTCCAAATTCACACACCTAAGAGGGAGCAGTATAGCTTGAACATTTGACAATGTTGCTTTTCCAAGCCATAATATACTCTATGAAGGATTTAATGGCTCATCTTTCCGAAGTCGAATCGAGGATGGGATATACATTTAAAAATAAAAAGTTACTTAAACAAGCGTTTACTCATCGATCTTATTATAATGAACACCGCGGAGAGGTCGAAGAACATAATGAGCGCCTGGAGTTTTTGGGCGATTCTATTTTAGGGCTTTTGGTTTCCGATTATCTTTATCATTACTTACCCTCACAGGCAGAGGGAGAGCTTTCAAGGCTGAGAGCTCATCTTGTTGAAGCAGGCAGCTGCGCCAGACTTTTGCAGAAGCTGGATTTGGGAGAGTTCGTCCAACTCGGGCGTGGGGAAAGGATGAATGAAGGCAGGGGACGAGAAACTATTTTAGCCGATCTCTTTGAAGCTCTTTTAGGTGCAGTTTATCTCGATGGTGGGATGGAAGAGGCTAGAAATTTTTTTTGGGGCCATTTTAAAGATGAGATTGAAAAAATTTTAGCCCATCCTGCTCGCAACTGGAAAGCTGAGCTTCAAGATTACTCTCAAAAAAAATATCAACGCCCTCCTGTATACAAAGTTTTACGCGAGGAAGGTCCAGACCACAGTAAAATGTTTGTGATAGGCGCCTATTTAGATGATCAAGAAATAGGGCAGGGCACAGGTTCTTCCAAAAAAGAAGCAGAGCAAGCTGCGGCCGAAAATGCGATTGAGAAAATGAGAAATAAATGACATCTACAGTAAAATCCAAAACAAAAATTGTCTGGATTTGCCAAGAGTGTGGCAATCGACAGACAAAATGGACGGGCAGCTGCTCTGCTTGCAACCAGTGGAATACTTTTGTACAAGAGATTGAAGCGCCGCAAAGGCATACGGCGCTAACAGAGCCTGCAGTTTCGCATCCTGTCAGATTAGACGAGGTTCACGGACAAGAATCTCCACGCTACAGCACGATGCTTTCTCAGTGCGATCGTCTTTTAGGTGGAGGTGTTGTTGTCGGATCGCTTTCTCTTGTTGCAGGGGATCCTGGAATCGGAAAATCAACGTTGATGCTGCATCTGGCTCATAATTTGGCTCAGCAAAATTTACGTATATTATATGTCTGCGGTGAAGAGTCGGTTGAACAGACGGCCATTCGTGCCAGGCGTCTTAAAATGACGTCCGATCAAATCTATTTTTACAATGAGACAAATTTTGCACAGATAGAGACGCATATCCAAAAACTCAAGCCTCAAATATTGATCATCGATTCGATTCAGATTTTATATAAACAAGAAATTCCGTCAGCCCCTGGATCTGTGACACAAGTGCGCGAGCTTGCTACTGCTTTCATGCATCTTGCAAAAAAACTGGGCATTGCAACATTTCTGATTGGACATGTAACTAAATCAGGTGAAATTGCAGGACCGCGTGTTTTAGAACATATTGTTGATGTGGTTTTAGAATTCGAAGGCGATAGGCAGCACGGATATCGCATTTTAAGAGCGATTAAAAATAGATTCGGACCCACGGATGACATCGTTCTTTTTCAAATGCTCCCAGAAGGTTTAAAGGAAGTCGAAAATCCATCTCAAGCTTTTTTAGAAGAACGCATGAAGGAGTCTCCAGGATCGGTGATTGTTCCTACTGTTGAAGGGAGTAGACCTCTTCTTGTGGAAGTCCAAGCGCTTGTCGCTTCTTCTGCATTTGCAACATCATCTCGCAAATCAACTGGGCTTGACCCCAACCGCTTGTCGCTTCTTTTAGCGGTTTTAGAAAAGAAAATGGGATATACCCTTCATCGCTCTGATGTCTTCGTTGCTGTGACGGGAGGTCTTAAAATCATTGAGCCCGGAATCGATCTTGCGATTTTACTTTCTATCTCTTCTTCTTTTTGCAATCGTGCCATTGATCCAGAAACTGTCGTTATGGGTGAAGTGGGTCTTGGTGGGGAAGTAAGAAGTATTTCTCGGGTAGAACTCCGTTTGAAAGAAGCTCTCAATATGGGATTTCGCCGTTGTGTGTTGCCCAGGAGGAACTTAAAAAGCCTTTCATTCGAAGGAATGAAACTCATTGGTGTTGATCGAGTGGAGGAAGCTATTGACAACATCCTCTCTTGATATTTCCGTTGGAGCGCGGGGTTCTTTACTTTCAAAAGCACAGGTTGAAGAAGTTTATCAAGAGATCCGCCCATTTTTTCCAGAGATCAAGTTTCATCCTGTTTGGATCTCGACAAAAGGGGATCAAGATAAAACTACCTCGCTCAAAACTTTAGAAAAAACCAACTTTTTTACAGATGAGATTGATCGAAGACAGGCGGAAGGAGAGTTTCGCATTTCTATCCATTCTGCCAAAGATCTTCCCGACCCTTTACATCCCGATTTAGAAGTTGTGGCCCTTACAAAAGGTGTCGACCCATCCGATTCATTGGTTGTAAAAGAGCTTCCGCTTCGGCCTGGTGCAAGGATTGGCACGTCATCTGAGCGCCGGGAAGTTTTTTTAAAAAATTGGAGAAGCGATTTAGTTTTTGTTGATGTAAGAGGCACGATTGATGAGAGGCTTAAATTGCTTGATAAAGGAGCTCTGGATGGGGTGGTGATTGCCGAAGCGGCTCTCATCCGTCTAAAACTGACAGACCGCGCTCGCATCCATCTGCCTTGTGAAACTGCTATAAATCAAGGGCGCCTGGCTATTGTAGCTCGAAAAAATGATCCTGAAATGAAGCGTATTTTCCGAGTGCTGCATTATAACAAGGTCTTATACGTTGGAACAGATCCTTCCCGTTATCCTGAAGAGGTGATGCATCTACCCTTGATTCAAACTCGGCCCCTTCCTCTTTCTCAACAAATACTCGATGATTTTGCTTTATTTACACATGTCATCCTAACCAGTCCTAATGCAGCGCGCATTTTAATGGATCAGCTTTCGCTTGAAGGGAAGCAGATTTTAGCAATTGGCATAGGCACAGAAAGTATCATTAATACAAAGGGCTTCAGATGTGAAGCTGTGGCATCTTCTCAAACCCAAGAAGGGGTCATCGATCTATTAAAGAAGATGGATTTGAAAAATGCCTACATTTTCTACCCGCGGTCATCTTCTGCAAGACCGCTGCTTGCAGCTTATCTTAAAGAAGCAAATATCAGACATTGCATATGCGATCTTTATGAGACAATTTATCTAGAGCCCGACCCTCTTCCTAGTATTGAGAATTTTCAAGAGATTGTTTTTACCAGCCCTTCGACTCTAAAAGCCTTCCAATCACTATATGGAGTGATTCCGCAAGGTACGAAGCTCACCTGTATAGGCCCGATCACAGAGCTTGCCTTAAAAGAAGTCTAATCTGAATTCATTCATTCAAATTGTTAAATCATTAACAGTTAGTGTTTTATAAAATATTAAGATTCAACGAGCTTATAATTACATATAATATAAATTATAGTATAATTGTTATATAAAACTTTAATAATAAATAATAAGGAGTTAATTATGAAAGTAAGTCACACTAATGCTGCAACAGTTTTTATCACAAATCTTCAAGAGTTTTATGGTGAGTCAACTGTAGTTCTTGCGCTTAAAAAAATTTGTGAACAAAACAGCCCAGAGAGGCAAGTTGGCGAAAGGTTGGTAAAATCTATTGATCAAATGAAGCCGATTTCTGAGCAAGATAAGCAACGTATAGAAAGAGTTGTGCTGAGAGTATTCGAAGCAAACCGCGCTCTTCTTAACTAAGTCACCTGCTATCAAAAAAACGCCCTTTTGAGACAAAGCGACTCAAAAGGGCGTTTTTTTTATTCTACTCCAGAAAAGGGTTATCAGGTTATCCTTATATCAAAAAGGGGATCTGGATATGAAATATGAGCTGCCTCAGCTTCCTTATGATTTTAGTGCATTAGAGCCCGTGATTTCAGGAAAAATCATGGAGATTCATTATAGTAAGCATCACCAGGCTTATGTCACTAATCTCAATACTTCTTTAGAAAAATACCATGACGCAGAAAAGCAGGGAAATCTCTCTGCCATGATTGCACTTCAGCAGGCAATCAAATTCAATGGCGGCGGCCATGTCAATCACTCTATTTTCTGGACGAATCTTGCTCCTGTTTCAAAAGGCGGAGGGCAGCTTCCTAAAGGAGATCTTTTAAAGGCGCTTGAGACTCAGTTTGGAAGTTTTGATAGTTTTAAAGAAAAAATGTCTGCGATGGCAGTCGGCATTCAAGGCTCCGGCTGGGGCTGGCTTGGTTATGATAAAACAAGTAAAAAATTAGTTTTAACAACTTGTGCTAACCAAGATCCCTTAAGTACACAAGGATTTATTCCACTTCTTGGCATCGATGTTTGGGAACATGCTTATTACCTGCAATATATGAACGTGCGCGGCGACTATGTAGAAAATATTTGGAATGTTATTAACTGGGAAAATGTCGCTGAACGGTTTCATGGAGCTTTATAATAATAAGTAGGTTATAATACGTTGTATGGGCCTTTTCTCTATAAAGAAGAAAATTAAAGTTCAAACTACGACTAAAGACAGCTTTAGCGGGTGGATTAAATGTAATCATTGCCATGAGATGATCCATGCTAATGAGCTTCAAGGCAATCAACACTGCTGCCCTAAATGCGATCATCATTATCGCCTGACAGGTCTTCAGCGAGTCCAGCTTCTTGCTGATAAAGACACGTTTGAGGAGATGTTCACACATTTAAAATCGAAAGATCCTCTTAAATTTGTCGATACAGAAGCCTATGAAAGTCGTTTAAAACGTGCAATAGGGGCTACGGGACGGGATGAAGCGGCAGTTGTCGGAGTTTGCAAGCTCAATGGACAAGAGGTTGCTCTTGGGATTTTAGACTTCAGTTTCATGGCAGGATCGATGGGTTCTGTAGTCGGTGAGAGAATGACGAGTATTATTGAGCATGCAGCTCAAAATAATCTTCCTTTGATTTTAGTCTCTGCCTCCGGCGGAGCACGGATGCAAGAATCGATTCTTTCTCTCATGCAGATGGCAAAAACATCTGCGGCTCTTGCTAAATTACACGAGAAAAAACTTCCCTATATTTCTGTTCTAACGAACCCTACTACAGGGGGTGTGACAGCCTCTTTTGCGTCGCTAGGGGACATTATTGTCGCAGAACCCGATGCCTTGATTGGCTTTGCAGGTCCGCGTGTAGTGGAACAGACAATCGGTCAAAAACTTCCTCCGAAAGCACAGAAATCAGAATTCTTGCTTGAAAAAGGGATGATTGATTGCATCGTCAATCGACATCAATTGAAAAATACGTTAGGCTCACTCCTAAGCTTTTTAACCGGAAATCAGCGGTCTTATTCGCTGGAAGAGCAGCTTGATCCAAAAGCATCAAGACAGCTCCCGCAAAAGCTTAAAGCCCTTCTGGCCTTATCAGCCGAAGATTTAAAGGAGAGAGTTTTAGCGGATGTCGAATCATAAACCTATACTAATACCCATCACTCTTGAAGAAGGAGCAGAGCTTCCTTCCTATGCTTCTGATCTAGCTGCAGGCGCTGATGTGCGTGCGTGCATTAAAGAAGAATTGATAATTCTCCCAGGAGAGTCGGCTTTGGTTTCAACAGGAATCAAAGTCGCTATTCCCGAAGGATATGAAATTCAAGTGCGGCCCCGTAGCGGGCTTGCTTTTAAAAACAAAATCACAGTTCTAAATACTCCTGGAACCATTGATGCTGATTATAGAGGTGTGATCGGGGTCATTTTGATCAATCATGGGCGGGAGCCTTTTCATGTGCTACCGGGGATGCGAATCGCGCAGCTCGTGCTAGCTCCTGTTTTCCAAGCAAACTTTATCCAAGAGTCGTCTTTAACAGCGACGGTTCGGGGTGACGGCGGCTTTGGACATACGGGCGTTCAATAGAGCAAACAGTCATTAAAAAAAATCTTTCGTGATTAAAATGGCTATCTTTGGCTAGACTTGGGAAAAGAAGACAGGAAGGCCATGACAGCTATTCAGCAGAGCTGGAAATACTCAGGAGGAGGATGGAAGGGAAAATTCGATCCCAAACGGCTCCTCAAATTCTTAAGACAACTTTTCAAAAAGGATGGGCCTGTGTCTATCATAGATTATTTAGATGACCGCCTTGTCATATTTTTACAGGCTGAGACCCAGCTGGCTGCAATTGATGAATTAATCGAAGCGCTCGATTTGGCGCATCAGTTAAAAAATAAAGAGCGGTTTCATCAAGCTATTTTAGATCGGGAAAAAATTGTTTCGACAGGAATTGGACTAGGTGTCGCTATTCCACATGCAAAACTACCCGGATATGAGCAGTTTTTTATTGCAATCGGTGTGCAAGAAGGGCAAGGAATTGAGTGGAATTCTCTGGATGGCTCACAAGTTCATTTGATTTTTATGATCGGGGGGCCTGATAATAGGCAAACAGAGTACCTAAACATTTTATCACGTTTAACGATGGCCATTAAAGATACTGAAAGAAGAAAAGCCCTCCTCAAAGCCACATCGGCACAGCAAGTGATCGATTTATTCAAGGGGTGTTAAGAGGATGGATTTAAAAATTAAAGATGTTGCAGAACTTTTAAATGTTTCAGAAACAACCGTTCGTCGTTGGTTAAAAGATGGAAAGATTCCGGCTTACCAACTCAATCATCAATACCGGTTTAGCCGAGGTGAAATTGAAGATTGGATGATGAAATGCAAATTAAAACTTGGAAAAGATGGGTTCTCCCTTTTTGAGGAGAAACAAATCTATCCTCCTCTTGACGATGAAGAGCAGCAGAATAAAAGAAATGGAACGCAGCAGTACGGTCTTTATAGAGCAATGTATAAAGGTGGAGTTGTTTCGAATGTTCCCGCACAAACCAAGCAAGAACTCATTAAAATGGTCATGCAGCAAGTGGCCCCAAGGCTGGGTCTTGATGCTGATGTTTGTGCAGAGCTTCTTTTAGATCGTGAAGCACTTATGCCGACTGCCTTAAACTCAGGACTTGCGGTGCCACATCCACGTGATATCGTTCTTGAAATTCCAGGATCAGATTCAATTGTAACAGTCTTTCCTGAGAAACCCATTGACTATGGCGCTCTTGATGAACAACCTGTCCATACCCTTTTCTTTCTTTTCTCAGCGTCAGACAAGACCCATCTGCATCTTCTCTCCAAGCTGGCCCATTTAGGGAGCCAGCCTCAAGCACTTGAATTTTTAGCTTCCAAGCCAAATCAAGAAACCCTTCTTGCCTATATTAAGGATTGGGAAGCAAAAGTTCGGAATCAAAACCAATAAAGTAGAATAACAATGAAAAAAGGACTGTTCGCTAAAAAATCAATCGGATCTCTTCTTAAAGAAGCTGCCGATAATAAGCACGGCTTAAAAAGAGCTTTAGGCCCTATGAATCTTATCGCCATGGGTATCGGCGCAATTGTCGGTGCCGGGGTGTTTGTTCTGACGGGGGAAGTTGCTGCAAAGTTTGCGGGACCTGGTATCGTCATTTCATTTGTGATTGCAGCTCTCATCGCAAGCCTTGCCGCTCTTTGCTACGCTGAATTTGCGTCTCTTATTCCAATAGCAGGAAGTGCATATACCTATGCTTTCGTTGCAATTGGTGAGTTTTTTGCCTGGATCATGGGTGTTGCCCTCACAATGGAGTATCTTTTTTCTTTTAGCACAGTAGCCGTTGCCTGGTCTGGGTATCTCAATAGTTTATTAAATGATATGGGATGGTCTATATCTGCAATGATTTCTAAAGCCCCGCTAGTTTATCAAGAGGGTGCGTGGGTGCATACGGGAGCCCTATTCAACCTGCCTGCAATGGTTATTATTGCCTTAATTGCTTGGCTTGTTGCTCGCGGAATCCAGACTGCAGCTTTTTTAAATGACATGCTAGTGATCATCAAACTAGGGGTTATTCTCCTGTTCGTTGGATTTGGTTTAGCATTTATCAGCGGTGATTTTTTGATGCCGTTCATTCCTCCAAATACTGGAGAGTTCGGTGCGTTTGGATGGAGTGGGGTATTCCGCGGCGCAGGTGTTGTGTTCTTTGCCTTCTTAGGGTTTGATGCGGTTTCAACACTTGCTCAAGAAGCGAAAAATCCTCAGCGCGACATGCCAGTGGGGATGATAGGGTCATTGATCATTTGCACGGTAGTATACATTATTTTTGGAGTTGTACTAACAGGTGTTGTTGATTACAAAACGCTTGGTGTCGCAGATCCTGTGGGAGTTGCGGTAAATGCTTTTGGGCCCAAATTTATTTGGCTCAGATACATCATTAAACTGGCGATTTTAGCAGGTCTTACTTCGGTCATCCTTGTTATGATGGCAGCACAAGCTCGTATTTTCTATACGATGGCTCATGATGGGCTTCTTCCAAAAATCTTTGGAAAAACTCATCCCACATTCCGTACGCCATTTTATAGCACGATTATCATCGCGCTCATTGCAATAGCACTGGCAGGATTTTTCCCCGTCGATATTTTAGGGCAGCTGACATCCATGGGAGCCCTCTTTGTATTCGGAATGGTCTGCCTTGGAGTTCTTGTGTTGAGATTTACTCAGCCGACTCTTCATCGGCCGTTTAAAACACCGTTTACCCCATGGGTTCCACTCCTTGGAACATTGGCATGCTTCTTCCAAATGATTTTGATGCCTGCAGTGACTTGGATCCAAATGATTATCGTGATGGGTCTTGGATGTGCGTTTTACTTCTACTATGGACGTAAGCACAGCAAAATCCGTAATGGTTAGGGAGCAATAAGGGCTCCGCCTAAACAGCGGGGTCCTTGATAAAAAACGACTGCTTGTCTTGGGGTGATAGCTCGTTGAGGGCTATCAAACTCTACAGATAATCGGTCGTTTTCATTTTGAGTCACTGTGCAAGATTGGTCCTGCTGCCTATAGCGGATTTTGGCAGTGCACTTAAACGGAAAGGAGGGTGTTTTATCTACCCACGATATATCAGTTGCTTCTAAAGTAGATCGGTAAAGAGCAGGATGGTCTTGCCCTTGCTCGACAAATACGACATTGCGGGCTATATCTTTTCCAACAACAAACCAGGCTTCTCCTGCACCGCCGATTTTGAGTCCTTTTCGTTGCCCAATGGTATAAAAAGAGGCTCCTTGATGCGTTCCAACTTTTTTTCCGTTAAGCATTTCAAAAGCTCCTTCGGTGTAGGGAATATAACCCCCTAAAAAGTCTCTAAAATTTCTTTCACCAATGAAGCAAATGCCGGTACTGTCTTTTTTTTCAGCGGTTGAAAGGCTCTGATTTGCAGCGAGCGCGCGTACTTCTTTTTTCTTGAGATGCCCTATTGGAAAAAGCACTTGTTTTAAGATCTCTTCTTTTAAAGTATAGAGGAAATAAGTTTGATCTTTATCAAGATCTGCACTGCGAAGAAGCTCTCCTTGATGTGTCTGTGCATAGTGGCCTGTTGCAAGAAAATCTGCGCCGAGCTCTTTTGCTTTTTGAAAAAGAATTTTAAACTTGATTTCACGGTTGCACAGAACATCGGGGTTCGGTGTGTAGCCCATTTTGAGTTCTTCTATGAAATGAGAAAAAACAGAGTCTCGGTATTCTTGAACAAAATTAATCGTATAGCAGGGAATTTGAAGGGTGTCGCAGACCCGAACCACATCTTCGTAGTCGGCAGTCCCAGGACAGCTTCCATCGAGATCTTCCCAATTTTTCATGTAAAGTCCAATGACTTCATATCCTTGCTCTTTGAGTAAAAGAGCAGAGACTGAAGAATCGACTCCACCGGACATTCCTATGACAACTTTCATAGGAGTATTTTACTCTTATAGAGGATTCTATGGATATAAATTAAAATTTTTTTTGATTAAGTTCTTCCCAGCGGATGAAGAGTTGTTCGATCTGGGTCTGGGCAAGCCCTGTTTCAGCACAAAGGAGACGAAGTTTTTCAGGATCTTGAGCCACTTCAGGAGATTCAATGAGCTGATTGAGCTCTTTGATCTTTTCTTCGAGTTTTGAAATTTTTCCTTCAATCTGATCGAGTTCTTTCTTTTCTTGGTAAGAAAGCTTGGCTTTTTGAGGTGTCTGTTTTTCTTTGGGTTTTTCTTGAGGAGCAGGGGTTTTAAGAGAAGCTTCCCATTGATGGTAGTCTGGAAAGATATGAGTTTGATTGAGATCGCCTAAGGCCAGAAATCCGTTGCAGATACGGTCTAGCATAAATCGATCATGGGTGATGAGGACGACAGCTCCTGTAAATTCGAGAAGAGTCTCTTCTAAGGTTTCAAGCGTAGGAATATCTAGATCATTGGTCGGTTCATCTAAGAGGAGAAGATCTGCGGGCTGCAACATGAGATGAGCAATTGAAATACGAGCTCTTTCTCCCCCTGAGAGTTTTCCGATCGGCATGTCGAGGACATCAGGAGTGAAGAGAAAGCGTTTGCACCATCCATTGATGTGGATTTTTTGGCCATGATAGTCAACAAAATCTCCTTTTGGAGAAAGGGCATCACGCAGTGTCATAGTATCAGGAAATTGCATCCGATGCTGATCGAAATAGACGATTTTCAGATCATCAGCTGTTTTGAGGGTGCCTTGATCGGGCTTATTTTCACCTGCTAAAAGTTTTAATAGGGTTGTTTTACCAGAGCCATTAGGGCCCATGAGCCCTAAGCGAGTTCCCGGTGAAAGGATAAAATCTAAATTCCGAAAAAGCACTCTTGTACCGATTTCTTTGGAAAGGTTTTTTGCGACGACAAGTTTTCGGGTTTCTCTTTCAGACGCTACAAAATCAAGGTCTGCCTTTTTTTGCAGATTTCTTCGTTTGACATCAGAGAGCTCTCTTAGAAGCTCATGAGCATCTTCGATACGGGCACGAGATTTTGAGGTGCGCGCTTTTGCAGTTTGCCGGAGCCAATCAACCTCACGCCGAGCTTTCGATGAAAGGGAGCGTTCTTGTTCGATTTGGCCCTGGATGAAGAGTTCTTTTTTTTCTAAGAAATTCGAATAAGAGCCGTCGATTGCAAATAGGCCATTTGGGTAAAGCTTGTCAATTTCAATGATGCGCGAGGTCATGTTTTGTAAAAACAGCCTGTCATGGCTGACGAGAAGAAAGGTGGGAGCTTCACGGGCTAAAAATTTTTCGAGCCATAAAATCCCTTCTAGATCAAGGTGGTTTGTAGGTTCATCAAGAAGAAGGAGATCGGGCTCTTGGATCAGCTGGGTAGCAAGGCTAAGCCTTTTTTTCCAGCCGCCTGAGAGGAGGTTCGCAGTGGGCTCCTTTCCCGTAAATCGTAGTTTACTTAGCCAGTTTTTGGCAGCGAGCTCTTTTTCGTAATCAGGGATCTCTTTTTGAATCGCATCGATGAGAATTTCTAGAGGGGGGATTGCTGGAAATTCGCATGTCTGTGGGACATATCCAACTCTCAAGCCGCTGCGTGCTGCAATCGTCCCCGAAGTAGGTTTTTCGTGCCCTGCTAGAATTTTTAGAAGGGTTGATTTTCCAGATCCATTGGGACCTATAAGCCCGATTCGATCGCCAGCAAAAATACTCAGAGATAAATTTTTAAATAAAAGTTTAGTTGCCATGTCTTTGGAGAGCGACTGGCAGTTGATGAGGAGAGTCATGGTCCTATTTTGCCAGAATCTCTCTATTAACTGCAGAGAGAAGATTTTTGATGTGGAAAATTTTTTTTTCGTTAAGATAATCTTTTGATCAGATGCATTATTCAAAATTCAAAGCGTATTATTTTGCACTGGCTTTGACGATGTCGGAGCTGCATGCTTTCCCGCCACCTGCTCCTGCTGCAGGTGTTGTTGAGCGAGAGCTGGAAAAGGAGTATGAGAGCAAGCCGCTAGAGCCGGATAAAGAGATACCTGCAATTCAGATCGATATTCCTGATAAGAGGCTTAAGCTTCCTGATGGGCGGAAGATATTTGTTCGTCAGATAGTAATCAAAGGGAATGAGTCATTCGATGCTGAAGAGATTATTTCCTGGGTTTCCAATTATTTAGATCAAACGCTTTCACTGAGTAAAATTTATGAACTTTGCAGCGTCATCGATCAAAATTACGCGAAAAACGGATATTTTCTTGCAAGAGCATATCCTCCTCCGCAAGATATTAAAAACGATGTCTTAACAATCGAGGTGATTGAAGGAAAGCTAGGCAACATTCAGATTGTGGGAAATAAATATTACTCGGAAAAATTTATCCGAGGATATTTTTCATCTCTGGAGCACAGGCCTCTTCAATACAATCAGTTTTTAAAAGCTCTCATGCTACTGAATGAAAATAGCGATCTTTCTGCGGGTGCAATTTTCGAAAAAGGGAAAAAGTTTGGGTATGCTGATTTAATTATTCAGGTGAAGGATGCAAGGCCGATTCATCTATATCTAAACGGAAACAATTACGGCAGAAATCTCACCACCAATGTCAGAGCTGGCGGCCGTTTTGACTGGGGGAATGTTGTGATGCAAGGGGACATGTTTTCCATTGCAGAAGTTGTTGGGTTCCCAGTTGATGCCCTTTATTTTACCGATGTGATTTATACGTTTCCTCTCAACAAGACAGGGACCTCGCTGGAAGGAGCTTATCTCTATTCAAAATTCAAGATTGAGGAGTTGACCTCGCTTCATCTTAGGGGGGAATCTAAAATTGGAACAATTAAAGTAAATCAAAAGGTCATGAGGCGCCGCTTGCTGAGTATCGATGTCTTCTCTTATTTTGATTACAAGCAAATCGAAGATTTTGTCATGGGTCATCGTAATGCTTTTGACAAACTGCGTGTTTTAACAGTTGGGATGCTTTTGGATCACTACGTGCCGGGCCAGGGACGTGATTATTTTAACCTCCGATTTGCCGCAGGTATTCCTAACTTTTTAGGCGGCCTAAAAGCGGTAGATCGCCAAAGCTCTCGTAAGGGGGGCGGTGGAAGGTTTTTTATTCTGAACGGTGATTATGATCGGATCCAGCACTTACCTAAAGATTACTACTTTTACTTCCATGCTTCTGGACAGCTCAGTCCTAATAAACTGACGCTTCCCGAGCAGATTTATATCGGTGGTGTCGATACGGTACGAGGCTTTCCACTAGCAACAGCTCTAGGGGATAGCGGCTATTATGCGAACTTTGAACTACGTGCACCTCCACCTTTTCTTGCTAATAAACAATTTTTTAATCTAAATAAGAAATGGAAGGATGTCCTTCAGTGGGACGTCTTTTTGGACAGCGGTGGGGCATTTTTGCATTCGCAAGATAGCACGATTCTTTGGGGCACTGGTTTGGGCCTTAGAGTGAACGGTCCTTATACGCTTGCCTTAAGCGTTGATGTGGGATTTCCACTCAACCATACAACCCATGAGAGAAAAGTATTTACGTATATTAAATTGACATGCCAGCCTTTTTGAAAAACACTTCTTGCGTAGCTTTCTTTCTGCTAACAGCGTCCGCTCTGTACGCTCTTCCTGAGATAGGCCAAGTAGTATCAGGCCAAGTGGAATGCCATGCTGATGACTTACATTCATTGCAAATTCACGTCTCGGATAAGGCAATCATTAATTATCCAAAGTTTGATATCGGAGTAGGAGAGCATGTTCAGTTTATTCAGCCTTCACAAAATGCAACGGTTCTTAATCGTGTAATAGCTAAAAATCCCAGCAAGATTTTAGGAAAACTTTCTGCAAATGGCCGTGTCTTCCTTGTGAACCCAAGTGGAATTTATGTGGGTCCAACTGCTGTGGTCAATGTGGGGTCTTTTGTTGCATCTTCGCTTAATATCCGCGATGAAGATTTTTTAAATGATAAATTCCAATTTTATCATGAGCCCGGTTCAGAAAAATCGAGCGTCATCAACGAGGGGCTTATCTGTGCAAGTCCAGAAGGTTTTGTGGCGCTTTTTGCCCCGATGGTAGAAAACCGCGGGTCGATTATAGCAAAAGCTGGGAAAGTCGCTTTAGCTTCTACCTCTCATGCCGAAAGGGTGACGCTTGACTTTCATGGTGATGGGCTCATTCGGTTTACTTTAGAAGACGATTTGAAAGAAGCAGTTCTGGCCAGCTACAGCCAGATAGAATCTGCCGGCGGCTCTGTCGAACTTTTAATGAACACAGCTCAAGATGCCATCAAAAGAGTTGTGAATACTGACGGGCTTGCTTTTGTGAATGCGATAGAAGAGGTAGATGGGATTGTTCGGCTCGTGAGCACCAGCCGGATCGTTGCGAACGCGATTGAATTGGAAGGAGAGCATGTTGCTGCCGGCGGAGTATTGGATGCTTCAAATGATAAGTCAGGAGGAAGTGTTCGTATTTTAGGAGATAAGATTGGACTTGTAGATGCTCATATTACGACGAGTGGAGAAACGGGCGGGGGTGAAGTTCTTATCGGAGGTGATTACCAGGGAAAAGGTGATCTCCGTAGAGCTCAGTTCACGACAATGGATGAGCTTTCCACCATTGAGTCGGATGCAAAAATAAATGGGAATGGTGGAAAGGTCATTTTATGGTCGGATGACACGACGCTATTTGATGGGAAAATTTACGCGCGCGGCGGAGAGTGGAGAGGCAATGGTGGGTTTGTAGAAACTTCTGGCAAAATGCAACTAGGCTCGGAAACAGGCTATGTTAATACGCTTTCTTCAACAGGTCAGCATGGGCTATGGCTTCTTGACCCGAATACTATTAACATTAATTCAAACGGTGGAGGAACTATTACAAATGCCTCCAATTGCCCGACTTCTGGCACCGTTAATATTTCTTCTGCGACGATTAACGGTGCCGTATCCAATGTTGCTTTATGTGCACAAAGCGGAGTTAATAGCTCTATTACGGTCAATAATGCTGTCAGTATGACTAACGCAGGAATAGGTTTAAGTTTAACAGCAGGTTCCACCAATCTTGGGACAATCACCCTTAATGCCGGTATCACAACAAAAGGGGGAGCTATTGGGCTTACAGGTGTTGTTGCATTGGGTGCAGCAGTTGTATTAGATACCACGAACACTGCGCCCGGTGGCGCCAACGTTAATTTTACTAATACCATCAACGGGGCTCAAAATCTTGTAGTGAATGGAGGGACAAACGGGGTTGTAACTTTGACAGGGGCTGTCGGTGGTACGACTGCCTTAACATCACTGTCTGCAGTTGGAGGAACAATTACCCAAAGTTCAACTGTTAAAACGACAGGGGCTTTAAATTATACGGGAGCTTCGGCTATCAATGTCAATGGAAACATCACAACCAGCGGCGGAGCTGTTACACTCACAGGCCCTGTAGTTATATCAGGAAATCCTCTCATAGATTCGACCAATGCAGGCGCTGTGGCCGGAGGGGCAAATATCAGCTTTTCGAATACATTAAATGGAGCTACTGCATTAACTATACGCGCAGGAACAGGCGGGATTGCAACATTTACCGGAGCTATCGGCGGAACGACTCCGCTCACTAATTTGTCGTTTACAAGTGCAAGTTCAGTTCGAGTTGGCAATAATGTGACTGTGTCTGGCGCCAATCCGCTAGTCTTTAATACCCCAGTGAGTTTGATAGGGACTTCGAATATCACATCAAATAATGCCAACAGCACCTTTAGTAATACCCTCAATGGCGCGCAGGCGCTAACGTTGACAGCAGGAACAGGTACAGTTCTTTTCTCAGGAGCCGTTGGTGGCGTCACGCCTTTGAACAATTTGACATTTGCTTCTGCTAATTTGGTTCAGGTTGGCAATAACATTACCCTCTCTGGCGCCAATCCACTAGTCTTTAGCACCCCAGTGAGCTTGACTGGCACTTCGAATATCACATCAAATAATGCTAACATCACCTTTAGCAGCAGCCTCAATGGAGCCCAAGCTTTAACTTTAGCAGGTGGGACGGGGACAATTCTTTTTTCAGGAGCTATTGGTGGGGGAGTACCTCTAAACTCTCTAACTGCCACAGGCGGGATCATCACACAAAGCTCGACTGCTCAGATAGCAGGTCCTATAAGTTATACCGGACCTACAGCAATTAACTTAGCCGGAAATATCAAAACAAGCAGTGGAGTGGTCACTCTGGCAGGTCCCATTGCTGTGTCAGGGAGCCCAGTCATTGATAGTACTAATGCCGGAGGCTCACCTTTTGGAGCTAGTATTAGTCTTACCTCTACACTGAATGGGGCTATACCGATTGTTATGAATGCAGGCACGGGTGGAACGGTTTCGATGGGCGGGGCTATTGGAGGTATCACACCGCCGACATCGTTAAATGTAACTGGACTTATTATTACTCAAAATTCTTCTGTAAAAACTGCAGGAGCTATCACTTATACGGCACCGGGATCGATCAATGTAGGTGGAGCAATCACGACATCGGGCAGCACAATCAATCTGACAGGTCCTGTTGTCATTTCAGGAAATCCTACTATTGATACTACAAATGGGGGAACAGTCGCTGCAGGGGCTAACATCAACTTCTCCAATATTGTCAATGGTTCTTCGGCTTTAACTTTGCGTGCAGGAACTGGAGGGATTCCGACTTTCTCTGGAGCTGTTGGAGAAGTAAATGCTCTTACGAATCTTTCATTTACAAGCGCAAATTTCATTCAAATAGGCAGTAATATTGTTGTATCAGGTGCAAATCCTCTGACATTCCCATTCCCAGTTCAGCTAACCTCCACAAGCAATATCACGACAAATAATGCGGCCGTATCATTTAATTCGACAATCAATGGTGGTAGTCTAAACGTCATTGCAGGAAGCGGCAGTATTCTTTTTACTGGAGCTGTCGGCGGGACGACACCTCCTGCAACCCTTGCAATAGCTTCAGCAAATAATGTAACTGCTAATACGATCACTGCTGGAGTTCTTTCTCAAAGCAGTGGAAGCGGGACCTCTACCTTTAATGGTCCGGTCTCAACTACTGGTGCGCTTGGTATCAACCTGACAGGCAATGCCTTTACGTTCAATAACACGGTTACGACAACAGGATCAGGAGGAGTTGCGATTGCAAATAGTGGGCTGCTCACGATGCCATTTGGTTCGAATTTCACACTGAGCGGCTCTTTTTCGCAAACAGGTTTAGGAGGAGTTCGAGCTGGCAATACCGTGAGTACAGGCGACAATCTTTCGGTGGCAGGGCCTGTTTCTTTAACACATGCAGCCAGCTTTACGACTGCTTCTAAACAGATTACTTTCTCTAATACCATTGATAGTTTAAGCACAACCCCCTTTGACCTGACTTTGGATGCAGGAACAAGCAATATTCTGCTTCAGGGCAACGTAGGATCAAACTTCTCTTTAGCCACTTTTCTTTTGAACCATGCAAACAATATTACGATGCAAGGACTCGCAGCAAATACTGCAACACTCAATGGGGGAACTGGAACCATGACCGTTAATGGAGATGTGACGGTAGGATCAGGAGGAGTGCAGCTCACCGGAAATAATTTTATCAACAACGGTAATGTCATTACAACCAATGGAGGATCAGTCACTTTAAATAACACTGGCACTGCCACTCGAACACCGGGCCACACAACAGTCGTCGACGGAAACTATACTTTAAATGGCCCAGGTCCTGCATTTGCAGGAAGCTCTCTTACAGCTAAAGGCAATATTTTGATTGTTCCTGCAGTCACACTTGTCTCAAATGCAACAGTGGATACAAGCTCAGGGGGAGGTAATATTACCTTCTCCAGCACAATCAATGGGGCTCCTAACTTAACGCTAAAAGCTGGTACTGGCACGATTTCTATTAATGGGAATGTGGGATCTTTGGTGCCAATTGGCAACCTTCAAATTGTCAGCGCAAATCATTTTACATCTCAGGGCATACAGGCAACATCGATCACACAAACTGCTGGGACTGGGACGACAACATTCAATGGAGCTCTTGTTACTTCAGGGCCTATTGCCATCAACACAAATGCAATTGTGCGAGGGGCTGCGATTACAACAACAGCTGGAGGATCTCTTACAATTACAAACAGCGGGACATTTACGAGCACGGCAGCTGGAGCGATCAATTTAGCTGGCGCCTTTAATCAGAATGGGGCAGGAAATGTACAACTTTCTGGCGCAATTACAGCTGCAAATTCAAATATTTCCTTTTCGAGTCCTATTACACTTTCAGGAGCGGTTTCTTTGAGTACCGGATCAGGAAGTGGTAACATCACTTTAAATCAAACGGTTCAAGGAGCATTTGGACTTACACTTAATGCAGGGACTGGCAATATCACTCTCGGTGGGAATATTGGAACCATAACACCTCTCACTGCTTTTACCATTACAAATGGGGCCTCTATTTCAACCCAAGCTATTACCTCTGCTTTCATCACACAAACAGCTGGCACAGGTACGACCACTTTTAATGGAGCTCTAAATACTACTGGTGCTACAGGGCTTTCTCTAACAGGAACTTCGTTCACATTTAATAACACGTATACAACCAGCGGAGTGGGACCTTTAACTCTTACAAACTCCGGACTTGTCACATTCTCAGGGGTTGGGTCAATTGCAGCAGGAGTGACCCAGACAGGCAGCGGCTCTATACAACTTTCAAGTAGCATGACATCTGCAGGTGCTATGCAATTTAATGGACCCTTTGCCGTCTCTGGAACAGGATCGCTTTCAACTTCAAATCAACCCATCACGTTTTTTAGCACTTTAAACGGTCCGGGAAATTTGACTCTATCTCCAGGCACCGGGAATCTATCTGTTGGAGGCAACGCAGGTGCTATAAGCTCATTGGGAAATGTGATTATTACAAGTGCCAACAATGTGACAACACAAGCTATAACAGCCGCTTCAATTACTCAACAGGCAGGAAGCGGCGCAACCATTTTTAATGGAGACATTGGAACAACTGGTACAGGGGGGATCCAACTGACTGGAAATATTTTCTCAATGTTTGGGAATATGACAGCAGGAGGCTTAGGGGGCATTCAGATCTCCAACGCTGGTGCCTTGAACACTACATCTGGAAAAACGATTACAGGTAATGGAGGTTTTGCTCAGACTGGGTCTGGCAGTGTCAATTTAGCAAGTCATGTCGCGACCCAAAATACAGCCCTTTCTTTTGCTAGCCCGATTACTTTGACATCAAATGTTATGTTAAATTCCGGCTCTTCTCTAGGAGATATTACTGTCGGAGCAGTGGATGGAGCTTATGGTTTAACATTCAATGCTGGACGAGACATTTTTGCTAGCGCTTTGGGTGGAACTATTTCTCTATCTGATGTAGTGATTTCATCTGTGCGTAATGCAACATTTAGCTCTATCTCTGCAGCGTCTATCGTGCAGCAAGCAGGGAGCGGAACAACATCATTTACAGGGAATATTGCTACAAGCGCGCCAGGTGGAATCGTTTTGGTTGGAACCGATTTTAGCTGCAGCGGGTCGGTGACTACGATAAATAATGGCCCTTTTCAGGTGACTAACACCGGTACATTTACAGGATCTGCGAGTAATCCAACGACAATTGATGGCGCCTTTTCACAAATTGCTTCTGGCTTATCCTCATCGGTTAATTTGGCGGGCACAATTACAGCCCGGCAAGGAATTTCTCTTTCAAGTCCAGTCACACTTACTTCTAATGTAATTCTAGATACATCTATCGGTAATGCCAATATTGCCCTGACAGGAACTGTAGATAATAATTTAGTGACACCCTATTCCTTCACTTTAAGATCTGGATCTGGAAATATCACTCTTGGGAATGCTATCGGCTTAACTCAACCCATTGGGCCTTTTATTCTTGGTCCTATCAATAACTTGTCAGCAGCGGCTCTTTCGGTCAGCTCCATAGGTCAGGAAGCTTTAACGACTCTTGCGGGAACCGGTGTGTTTAATGGAGCTATTGTAACAACAGGCATTGATTTATCCGGAAATGCGTTTACTTTCAATAATTCAGTCACGACAACTAGCGGGGGCAGCGTTGCGCTTGCAAATACGGGTCTTTTAACAATCGGCAGCGCTTTTAATCTTGATGGCTCTTTTGCTCAGACAGGGTCAGGATCTGTTTCATTTGGTGGCTCTGTTGTCACAACAAACGATCCGATCTCATTTACAGGTCCGATTACATTAACGGGCCCATCCATCCTGAATTCGGGAGCGGGCGCAGGAGATATCACTCTGAGTGGGACTCTAAATGGCGCCTCCACACTTAGTGTAACTTCTGGTACAGGTGATATGACTTGCCAAAGCACAATTGGACAAATAACACCTCTCACATCTTTGACAATCCCTAGCTCCAATTCCGTCAATATCAACTCCAATACGACAATAACAGGTGGATTTACAATAACATCAGCTGCTGGACCATCAACCTTAAACGGAACGCTGCAGGCAGGCTCTATCTCAATAACAGGCGCTGCAATAACTCTAAATGAAGCAATCACTTCCAGTGCTGGCCCCATATCCATCACGAATAGCGGCACTTTATCTATCGCAGCGCTTTCTCCTATCACCTCTGCTACAAGTTTTATTCAGTCGGGTGCAGGAAGTGTCTTATTAGGCTCTAATATCTCTACGACTGGAACACTTTCGCTAGCAAGTCCTGTTACTCTTGCCAGCAACACGCATCTCAATTCAGGTGGAGGTAATTTAACACTATCTAATACTGTTGCAGGTCTTTTTGATCTTACCCTAACGGCGGGTAGCGGCGATATCCTGATTTCAGGAGCAATAGGGGCGCCACGAATCGGAATTTTTACAATCAATAGCGTAAATAATCTGACGGTTCAATCGATCACAGCAAGTTCTATGACGCTTATCAATGCGACAGGGACTGCAACGCTTCAAGGAAGCTTGGACACAAATGCACTTTCAGGAATCACACTGAATGGCAATAGTTTTATTTCAAGTGGAACCATCACAACATCAAACGGCGGACCTCTCACGGTTACCAATAGCGGCCTTGTGACTGCTACTGGAAGTAGCGTCATTACTTTAAATGGCGGGGGCTCATTTATACAAAATGGGAGTGGTCTTGTAAATTTGGGAGGGACTGTCACAACCCAAAATGCAGTCATATCGCATACCAGCCCTGTTCACGTTCTTCTTCCTACGACTTTTTCAAGTAGCGGTGGAGATATCGTTTTCTCAAATACAGTAGAGGGTCCTGCGTGCCTTACATTGAATGCAGGAAGCGGCGATGTAGTATTGGATGGTCCAGTGGGAGCAACAACACCTCTTGGATGTCTCAATGCAACAGGGCTCAATATTTTTCAGCATGATTCAGTTGATGCAGCCGGATCAGTGCAGGAGACAGGTTCTATTTCTCTGAGTGGAGACATCACCACAAATGGAAGCGATATAGTACTGACAGGAAACGTGACAACAACAGCAACAGCTGCTTTAACCTCTGGAGGCGGCGATATTACGATCACAGGGACAGTGAATGGTAATATTGCAGGAAGAGGTTTGACTCTTCAGGCTGCGGCAGGAGATGTTTTACTTTCCAGCTCCATTGGCAATGCAGTACCATTCAACAGCTTAACCATCTCAGGAAACAATATTACCTGGTCAGATCTAGGTTCTACAGTTTTTGGATCGACAGGCGTTGTTACGCTTTCAGCGCTAGCTGATATCACATTCACAGGAATGATTTATAAAAATGGAACACAAAATTACACAGCAGGGGGCCAATTTAATTTTACAGCAGGCGTCCCTATTTCGATTATTTCATCAGTGGAGCCCATCACTTTTAGTACTGGAACCATTCAACTTGGAACCACGGATCTTACAATTCAAAGCTTTGGAGGAAATGTCACACTAACATCTCTTTTAGGAGCCGGGCGCAACCTGGTTGTGGACGCAGACACAGGAGCTATGAATTTTGCTCAAATTGGAGCATCAGGGCAAAATCTGAATAACGTAACGCTTACGGCTAATGCATTTTCACCGACTCCCATTTCAAATGTAAACGTTTTTGCAAACAGCCTTACTGTTAGTTCATCAACACCTCAAATCATTTCTTCAAATCAAACGATCGCAAATGTGACGTATAACGCACCTATAATCATCGATGGAAATATTGCTTATACATGTGGATCGGCAGGAACCATCATCTTCAACAATAAAGTTGATGCCAATATGGCTGGAGTTGACACACTCTCATTTGATTTCAGCGGTTGCTCAGGCTCGATTCTCTTTAATGGACCCGTCGGAGCTGTAGCTCCACTTGCATCACTAAGCATCAATCAACCTACAAATGTCTCGACAGCAAGCCAGGTCAATGTCGGAGAGCTTAGTATCACAAATGGGCTTGGAACGACTTCTATTTCATCAGGAATAACAACCACACAAGCAGGAGGCATTACAATTGCCACACCTGCGATTAGCATGGCAGGGTCTATCACAACGGCTGGAAGCGGGCCACTCATATTGAATAATTCAGGAGCATTGACTATTGCTTCAGGAACTGTCATTGATGTTGCCGGAGCTTTTCAGCAAATTGGAACAGGATCTGTCGCTATCGGCGGTTCTGTTATCACGCATAATTCAGCACTTCAAATGACAGGCGCTACAACACTCAATGGACCCTTGACACTGCAGAGTAGCGGTGGTGATATCTTGTTTGCAAGCACTCTTGGGGGTGTACAAAATTTAACAATCGACTCCGGCAGCGGTGATATCAATTTTAATGCAAGTGTGGGTCCATTAGCTGACATTGAAATTTCAAATGCAGATCAAGTTACAGCTTCAGGATCTCTTTCAGCCACCAGTTTGACGCAGCTATCTAGCAGCGGAACTTCAACTTTTGGAGCCCTCTCAACTACAGGGGTGAATGGAATTAATCTCATTGGAAATCAATTTGCTTTCAATGGAAATATCACAACCACAAATGGCGGATCTCTCACGATAGACAACACCGGTTCAATTTCCTTTGGAAATGGAGTAAGAACAATTGGTGGCGCATTGACGCAAAGTGGCCTTGGGCCATCCAGCCTTGCAGGGACTTTTACAACCGGCGGAGCTATCTTTTTTGCAAATGGTGTAACGCTATCAGGTCCAGCCACATTTGATACATCGGCAAACTCACGAGATATCACTTTTAATTCTACTCTATCCGGTGCAAATGCGCTCACACTTAATGCCGGTAGCGGTACCATCAACTGTGTTGGAGTCGCTGGGGTAACACCTTTAGGCACCCTTACTATTACAAATACAGGCAATGCCAATTTCAGCTCGATTTCAGCAGCTGGGCTGATACAAACCGCTGGATCAGGAACTACTACTATATCTGGAAATATCTCCACTAGTCAGGCATCAGGCGTCAATCTTACTGGAACAGGTTTTAATATCAGCGGTAGTGTCGCTACAGCTGCTGCTGGCCCCTTTACAATCTCAAACACAGGGGCTTTATCACTGAATTTAAGCCCTTCCACTCTTGTAACAGGACCATTTTCGCAGAGTGGAGGAGGAGCTGTTTCATTTTCAGGTCTACTGTCAACAAGCAATCAAAACATTTCATTTGCAAATGACATGACCCTTATAGGTGCTGCGACTCTCTCCAGCGGAGGTGGACTTATCACCCTTTCTAGTACGGTAGATGGCAACTTCCCATTTAATTTAAGTTCTGGAGGAGGAAACATTAGTTTTGGCGCCGATTTAGGAGGCATTGCGCCGCTTGGTGCGTTAACAATTAGCTCTGTGAATAACATTACCTATCCTCAAGTTCATGCTGCTTCTCTTGTGCAAGCAGCCAGTATAGGTGCGACGATAATCACAGGCCCTCTTTTTGTAACAGCACCGCTTGGTGTCTCAATTACAGGGACCAATATCACTCAAAATGGCGCGATAACAACGACGGGTTCTGGATCTGTAGCATTTATTCATACAGGACTCTTCACAGCAAGTGCATCAGTCATAACTGAAGGTTCCTATACAGAAAGCGGAGGAGGAGGATTTAACCTTGGAGATGATATTACTGCAGGGGGGATCATCTCATTTGCTGATGACACAGTTTTGACTTCTGGCATAGCTCTTGCTGGCAGCAACATTATCAGTGCAAGTTCCATCACTGGCGCTCAGGCGCTTTCAATGACAGCCCAGGGCGGATCAATTATCCTGAGTGGAGATGTCGGCACTTTGGCTACGCCCTTGACTTCTTGGACCGTAGTTGAGGCAGATACTGTTTCAACACTAAGCGTTTATGCAGACTTTATTACGCAGCAAATCGGAACTGGATCGACATCCTTCAACGGGGTATTAAACAGTTCTACGGCCTCAGGTATTTTACTTACAGGGACAGATTTTACTTTTAACGGTTTAGTAGCATCCAATGGTGATTTAAGCCTCTCAAATGCCGGACTTGCTCAATTTAGTGCGGCGGCAACAGGATCTATTATAGGTGATCTGGTGCAAAATGGGGTCGGAACAACACAGCTTTCTAATACGATGACAATAGGAGGGCAGGCCTCTTTTACAGGACCTGTTAGTACTAGTGGGTCCTCTTCTTTGACCACGACAAATCAAGATATCACTTTCTTTGATGCGGTTGATGGACCTGGAAATCTAACGCTTGCCACAGGAACAGGTGATATCATTTTTGAGCAAGATGTTGGCGGATCCCTGCGATTAGGATCACTCACCCTGACTACAGTTAATAATTTAACAGCAGGCAACATTACTGCCACGTCGATCACTCAAAGCTCAGGCTCTGGCCAGACGGTGATCCACGATAATCTTAACACAAACGGGGCAGGAGGAATCTCTTTGAACGGAGCCACAATCACTCTTTTAGGAGATGTCACGACAACTGGAAGCGGACCTGTCATGCTAACTAACTCAAATACGCTGACATTTTCTGATTTAAAAACTATTTCATCAGATGGCACCTTTACCCAAAATGGGTCAGGACCTGTACTTTTGGCAGGAACGGTACTTTCCAATAACGACATTAATTTTTCTGGTTCAAGTCCCATCACCTTGACGGCCCCGGTTACAATCGATTCGAGTTCAGGAGGAGGAGATCTTAATTTTGGATCATCTACCACAGTGGATGGTCATTTTCCTCTGACCTTGACTGCAGGGGCAGGTGATGTCAATATTTTAGGAAACTTCGGCGGAGTCACTCGACTTGGGGCTCTAACTGTGACAAGCACAAATAATCTTCAGGCAAAAGCGCTGACTGCCAACTCAATCGCTCAGCTGTCAGGTAGTGGAACTTCTACCCTATTAGGATCGCTCAATACAGATACCCCTGCTGGCATCACTCTAATAGGAAATAATTTTATTACAGGACCACTGGCAGCTTCTATTACAACAACTAATGGAGGATCTTTGACCTTGACCAACCAAGGAACGGTCTCAGAGAGCGCGCCAGTCACTATTCTTGTTGACGGCTCTTTTATACAAAATGGCCCAGGAACGATTTACGTCGGTACAATAACTGCTAGACAAGGTTTTTCTTTTACAGGACCTGTGATTATTCCACTCTCTGCCACTTTGGATAGCTCTACAGGCCCTGGCAGCATCATATTCAACAACACCATCAATGGTATGGCTGGAACTGAGAGTCTTATTTTAAATGCATCGACGGCAAACATTACAATATCACAGCCAATTGGGGCCACTACTGCACTGGGATCATTCACAGCAACAGGGGGCACTATTACAATTCAAAACATTGGGACACCCCTTTTGGCCGGTGTTGCAAACAGCACAACCCTGACAGCTTCCAATGAAGTGGTATTCACTGGGACCACTTACAATGCACATACACAAACGTATAACGGCTCTGCAACATTTGAGCTGATATCAGGAGGGCTCACCACCTTCAACTCAAATGGCAATCCTCTCTCGTTTCTGCCTGCTGGCATTTTACTCGGATCAGGAACAGATCTAGCTATGAACACGGGCGGAGCTTCTCTTACACTTGGATCAATCCATGCTCAGACGGGCAATCACCGATCCCTTACCTTGAATGCCGGGGTAGGTTCTATTCAAATAAGTGATATGGGGACTTTAGGTGGAGGAGAGTTTGCAAGTGGAGCATTCACATCCAACAATCTGACTCTTGGACATATTTATGCAGATGCTTTCACCTTTGGCTATACCGGAACTTTGAATGCAGGAGGAGACATCTTCTCAAATAACACGCCGCTTGCATTTCCAAACCCTGTAGTGCTGCAAAGCACAAATATTTTCTCATCTTCAGGCGGCAGCATCACATTTTCAAGTACGCTCAATGGATCAGTTGCAAATACTTACGGGCTTACCTTGAACGCTGGTGCAGGAAACATCAATTTTATAGGTACAATAGGCGCAGTCAATCGACTTTCAAATCTGACAGTTGCCTCTGCTACAAATGCGACATTTTCCACAACCAATGTCGCTTCTTTGATTCAACAAAGTGGTAGCGGAACTACTACGTTTAATGGTCCTGTTATAGTCCCGGGAGTTATCGGAGTGATACTTACAGGTAATAATTTTACCTTCAATAGCACCGTTCAAACTTTAAATAATGCCTCGCTAAATATTACAAATAGTGGAACGGTAAACTTTGCTGGGAGCGCCAACTTATCAGGAGCGTTGACGCAAGGCCCAGGACCAGTGACATTTTCTGGATCGATCACTGCAGGCCAGCCCATTTCTTTCGGAGGTATTGTTACTTTATCTGGAACTCCTTCATTGAATACTGCAGCCGCCAATCAAATGATCTCCTTTCAAAATATAGTAAACGGCTCTGGTGCTCTCACATTAAATGCCGGTAGCGGAGGCAATATTGCCTTTAACAGCACAGTTGGATCGCTCCTCTCTCCAATAGGTGCGCTGACTATCACAAACGTGCATGATGTGACAGCTCAATCGATTTATGCAAATTCCATTCAGCAAGTGGCTTCCTCAGGCCAGGCAAGCTACTTAGGAACTCTTAGTACAAGCGGAGCCTCAGGAATCCATCTAACAGGAACCAATATCACTCTAAACGCTCCTGTTGCCACAACGGGAGGTGGGTCACTGACTGTCTCCAATGCAGGGCTTTTAACAAGCTCGAATGCTCAAACTCTTGACGGCGCTTATATCCAAAACGGTTCTGGGCCCGTCCATTTTCAAGGATCAATTACCACAAATACAGGGCCTATTTCCTTTGCCAGTTCAGTCGCGCTTTTAGGCACTTCTAATTTAAATACAAGCGCTTCTAATCAAAATATCACATTCTCAAATATCCTAGACGGTCCGGGAAGCTTAACTTTAACTGCAGGAGAAGGAGACATCACTTTTGCCCAGCTTGTAGGATTCAATACACCTTTATCGAGTTTGGCAGTTACCTCAGCACACAATATTAACTTATATGGAATCGGCTCGACTGCAAATGGAATTTTTGTAAATCTGGACCTTCATGCCTCTAATAACATAAATTATACCATTAATACTTGCAGTGCTGGCAAGCAGAGTTATTTTGCAGGAGGGCAAACTCTGTATACGGCTGGAGCTCCCACAACTCTCACCTCTTTCGGAGGGCCTATCACCTTTGTTAGCGGCCCTTTGCATCTTTCTAGCGGAACTGACTTATTAGTTATGACAAATGATGGAGATTTCTCTTTTCAAAGTATTTTAGGAAGTAACTTAGAAGACATTATTATCTTTGCAGGAGCCGGAGTGGCAGCTTTAAACACAATCTCTAGCCCTGGGACTATCACAAGCTTAATTGTCGATGCAGGCCCGATTACTTTTTCTGGACCCATCACAGCAGATCATATCAGTTGTACCGCTCTAGAAGGTATTTCAAACACGGGGCTTCCTGTTTTAATTGTTTCACCCTCAACGGTCTCTTTCAATGCTCTTGGCGGCAATGTAGGCACCTTGACAAGCCCTATCTATGTCCAAACCGGAGGGCAGATCTTTGCAGGAGCCTCGGGGTTACCCACACTCTTTTTGGGAGCCACACAAAGCACAAACAGTCTGGTAAACTTTAATGGTACAAGCGTCGATAATACGGTCAATGTTATTGCTTCCAATCCACCTTGCAAGGTGATCTTTAACAATGTAGCTATCCAAGATTGCACATCGCCTTTTCCTCCATCGCCACCAAATCCATCAGGGCCCAATAATGCAGGGCAGAAGATTCCAGAATTTTTGCCTTTTGCTGTTCCAGGATTTGACTCTTCGTTTTTCAATCTTGCCAGTGACTTCTTCTTCTTCAATTATTTTCTAGATGAAAGATACGTCAGAAAAGACGTCTATATCATGTATCGTTAGCCAATATTGGTTTGAGAAAAAACTAATTTTATACAAAACTTGAAATCAAGAATGGCATAGACAAAAAAATCAAAACGGCTGCAAGTTAACTTACAGCCGTTTGGAAAATCAACTTTCTGGTTTGGATGTCAATGCAAGCGGTGTCTTTACATCGACAGGCACGCTTTCTTGCTCTAGGAATACGATTTTATCATTTTGCACTGTTGCAAGGAGCGAAATGCCTTTATCAGGATTTTGCAGCAGTTTCTCTGCAAGCGGATCTTCAATAAAGGATTCAATCACGCGACGGACAGGACGGGCCCCCATCTCAGGTTGATATCCTTTTTCAACGAGAAAGTCTTTAGCTTTATCGTCGATATTGAGGATGATATTTTTTCGAACAAGGCGATTTTTAACCTTCTGAATCTCAAGATCAACGACTTTGTGGAGGTTGATCCGGTCTAGAGGTCTAAAAATTACAATACCATCTAAACGGTTGAGGAACTCAGGCTTGAAGTGTTTGCGAATAGCTCCTTCGATTGTTTCCTGCATTTTTTTGTAATCAAGAATCGCTTCTTGAGCTGCAAAACCAACTTCAGTTTGACGACGAATTAAGTCGGCGCCGAGGTTGGATGTCATGATAATGATCGTATTGCGGAAATCGATTTTGCGCCCGAATGAATCGGTCAGTCTGCCTTCTTCCAAAATTTGGAGGAGCAGATTCATGACATCAGGGTGAGCTTTTTCAATTTCATCGAAAAGAACAACGCAATAAGGGCGTTGACGTACTTGCTCGGTGAGTTGTCCGCCTTCTTCATAGCCGACATAACCTGGGGGAGATCCTGTCATACGGGAGACAGCAAATTTCTCCATGTATTCAGACATGTCAACTTGAATGAGTGCATCTTCACCCCCAAACATGTTGATTGCAAGCTGTTTTGCAAGAAGCGTTTTACCAACACCTGTTGGGCCTAAGAAGAGGAAAGCACCGATGGGTCTGTTGGGGTCTTTAATATCTGCTCTACTTCTACGGATCGCGCGGCAGACAGTGCTAACTGCATCATCTTGTCCTACGATATTGTTCTTTAAAATCTCTTCCATTTTAAGAACTTTTTCAGTTTCACCTTCTGTTAGTCGTGTGATAGGGATACCAGTTTGTTTTGCCACAATGGCTGCGATGTCTTCTTCATCGACGATAACTTGATGCTCCTCTTTGGAGTTTTCCCATTGAGTGATCAATTTTTGTAGATCATCCCTTAAATTCTTTTCATCATCGCGCAGTTTTGCAGCTTTTTCATAATCTTGGCTTGCAATTGCTTCTTCTTTTGCAACTCGCACTTCCTCAATATTAGCTTCAAACTTCGTGATGTCTTGAGGTTGATGCATCGATGCAATGCGAGCTTTGGCTCCTGCTTCGTCCATAAGGTCAATGGCTTTATCCGGAAGGAAGCGGCCTGCAATATATCGATCAGAAAGGCGAGAGGCCGAATCAATAGCTGCGTCAGTATAAGAGCAGTGATGATGTTCTTCGTATTTACTTTTAAGACCTCTTAGGATTTGAATGCTGTCTTCAATAGAGGGAGGAGCGACTAAGATTTTTTGGAATCTTCTTTCTAATGCCGCATCTTTTTCGATGTGTTTACGATACTCGTCAAGGGTCGTAGCTCCGATGCATTGGATTTCTCCGCGTGATAGAGCTGGTTTTAAAATGTTAGAAGCATCAATAGCTCCTTCTGCAGCTCCTGCCCCCACAATGGTATGGAGCTCGTCAATAAAGAGAAGAATGTTTCCATTTTTCTTTACTTCATCCATGACAGCTTTAATCCGCTCTTCAAATTGACCACGGTATTTTGTACCGGCTATCATCAGAGTTAAATCAAGAGAGATCAGCTTTTTCTTCGCTAAGTTATCAGGAACCTCACCACGGACGATTGCCTGAGCAAGCCCTTCTACAATAGCCGTCTTGCCAACACCTGCTTCTCCTAGGAGAACAGGGTTGTTTTTCCTTCGCCGGCAGAGAATCAGGATTAGCCTTTCAACTTCGTCTTTACGGCCGATCACGGGGTCAAGCTTTCCTTCGCGGCAGAGCTCAGTTAAATCGTGTCCATAGGCTTTGAGAGCAGGCATTTTATCTGGAGAAATAGGAGCTTTTTCTTGACCCTTGCCACCCTGGCCCCCAAGGCCGCCAGAAGATGGAGGGGGAGAGGAGGGATTCATGCCCAAGGGAGGTAATTGAAGATTGAAAGTTTCAAGCTCTTTAAGAACCTCTCTGCGAATGTCTTTCAAATTAACATTCAGATTTTCTAGAACTTGAGCTGCAACCCCATCACTTTGACGCAAGAGAGCTAAAAGAAGATGCTCAGTTCCTACATAGTTATGGTTTAAACTTGCAGCTTCTTCATTGGCAAATTCAAAAGCCTTTTTAACTTTTGCTGTGAGGGCAGGATCTCCATAGACCTGAATTTCTGGGCCAAAGCCGACGAGGCGTTCAACTTCTTGACGAACTGTTTCATAATCAAGATTGAAATTGCGAAGAACGTTGACTGCAATCCCTTGACCAAGTTTTAAAAGACCTAGAAGAACATGCTCTGTTCCTAGGTAGTTGTGGTTCATTCGCTGAGCTTCTTTTTTGGCCAGCTTGACAACTTGTTTTGCGCGATTAGTGAATTTATCAAACATAGAAAATCCTACCTATTGAAAAGGCGCCAGTACCGACACCCCTGCAAAGGTCATTGTAGGTTTTTGTCTCTTTTTAATCAAATTGTTGTAACTATCTAATAACAAACAGTATGCGGTTAATTATTAAGAGCCCCTAATGTGAGTAGTTAAGCCAATATTGATTTTTGAGGTCAGAAGACTTTTCCTTGAGGGGTGGAGTGAAGCTTATGGGGATTGTGAACTCAATCCTGCTGACCAGCAATAAAAGCTGTTCATAAGAACCACTACCTAACTGTGTGAGTCCCATGACGATTAATTTACTACTGGGTGGCTGCGATTCTTCATCGACCGTGACAGCAACATTGAAATTGATGTCATGATATTGATCTTCATTAGAAACTGAATTTTTTTCAGGCTTATTTTGCATGAACTTGACGGCGTAGCCGGAATCTGCAAAATCTATATGAGCATCATTGATGCCCCAAATGATTTCAAATAACGATACTCTAATAAATTTTCTTAATTCCAAAGTAACCTCTATAATTGAACAATTGACATACGGCAATCCCACTCCAATGGGGGAAACTAAAGTATAGTAATTCTATTTGTTTTCTCATCAAAGACCCTCCATTTATGCAGGGGTTCTTAAAAATGACTAGGAGAATATATTATATACTTTTTTTTGAAAATAAAATTTTATCTATTTGTGTAAAGGAAGCCATTCGGTATACTCGGGCTTCATAAACAATGGCGTGGAATTTAATTGAAAGGGAAGCTGCTTCGGCAGCTTCCAATATGGAGTTTGATGCAGAGCTTTTAAGATCGCTCACACCTTCGGCTGCTCCAATCTTGCATTTATATGACTGGGTTAAACCCAGCCTAACTTATGGTTTCTTTGCTCATCCAGAAAAACTTTTAAACCTGGAAGGGGTTGAAAAGCACGGATTTGATCTGGCCAAAAGACCCACAGGTGGTGGCGTTGTGTTTCATGTCTGGGACTTAGCCTTCTCAGTTCTCATTCCAGCGGGGTCCGCTTTATATTCTCAAAACACACTAGAAAATTATGAGTTTATCAACCAAGTTGTTTTTTCGGTTGTTCAAGATTTTGTTGGAAAAAGTGCGCTGATGAGTTTAACACCCCATGATGCAATGATGAAAAACCCTACCGAAGCCTTTTTCTGTATGGCGCGGCCGACAAAATACGATCTGGTTGTTGGAAAAAAGAAAATTGCCGGTGCTGCTCAGCGTAAGATGAAACAAGGTTTCCTCCATCAGGGTACAATCGCGCTTCAATTTCCCGACTTGAACCTTTTAGATGATATACTTCCTTCTGAAGACGTTCGAGAAGCCATGAGGCAGACGACCTTTCCTCTTTTAGGGGAAAACGATTCTTTAGAAGAGGGTCGCAAACAATTAAGAGATCTTTTGAAAACTCACTTTTTACATCTTTAACGGCAAGAAAATGAACCAGAAAACAAAATCAGCAATTTCTCCTACGCGAAGTGAAAATTATTCTGAATGGTATCAAGAAGTTTTAAAAGCAGCCGATCTTGCAGAACACTCTCCTGTTCGGGGTTGCATGGTTATCAAGCCATGGGGTTACTCGATTTGGGAGAATATGCAGCGGATATTAGACGGACGTTTCAAAGCAACTGGTGTACAAAATGCCTATTTTCCTCTTTTCATTCCTTTAAGCTTTTTACAGAAAGAGGCAGAGCATGTAGAAGGATTTGCAAAAGAATGTGCAGTTGTCACACATCATAGGTTAGAAAAAGATAGCAAAGGAAACCTGATTCCTGCTGGGCCTCTTGAAGAGCCGCTGGTCGTTCGGCCAACCTCTGAAATGATGATTGGAGAAATGTTTTCTAAATGGATCACATCTTATAGGGATCTTCCTCTCCTCATTAATCAATGGGCAAATGTCGTTCGGTGGGAAATGAGAACGCGTCTTTTTTTAAGAACAACAGAATTTTTATGGCAAGAAGGGCATACAGCACATGCCTCGCCAGAAGAGGCAATGGAAAAAACCCTCGAGATGCTTGAAATTTATGAGAACTTTGTGAAAAAAGTCATTGGAATTCCTGTTATAAAAGGAATCAAAACACCTTCTGAACGTTTTCCAGGAGCTGTGTCCACCTATACTATCGAAGGAATGATGCAGGACAGAAAAGCTCTTCAGATGGGAACATCGCATTTTCTTGGCCAAAATTTCGCAAAAGGTTCCAACATCACATTCCAAGATCCCCAAGGAGCCGTAGAGCATGCATGGACAACCTCTTGGGGGATGACAACGCGTGTTATTGGAGCTTTAGTCATGACGCACAGTGATGACGATGGACTAGTTCTTCCTCCCAGAATTGCATCCTCCCATGTCGTGATTATCCCAGTGATTCATAAAGAGGAGACCAAAAAAGAAGTTTTAGAGTACGCCCATCGTTTGGCTCAAGAACTCAAACATCTAATTTACCATGGCGAGCCTGTACGGGTGATCGTTGATGAAAGAGAAATGCGAGGCGGGGATAAATTATGGTCATGGGTTAAGAAAGGGGTGCCTCTGCGCATTGAAGTGGGCCCTCGAGATATTGCTTCCGACCTTTTGCCTGTTGCACGTCGAGATCTTCCACCCAAGGAGAATATCAAATTATCGCGTGGAGAGCTTGTCGCCAAACTGACGGGGATCTTGGATGACATCCAACAGAAACTATATCTAAAAGCTGTTGACTATCGAGATGCACATACAAAGAAAATTGACTCCAAAGAAGAGTTTTATTCCTACTTTACGCCAAAAAATACGGATGAACCTGAGATTCACGGTGGATTTGCTTTATCCCATTGGTCGGGCGATGAAGAAGTGGAGAAGAAAGTCAAAGAGGATCTAGGTGTCACAATCCGTTGCATTCCTCTAGATGACGAGATAGAAGAGGGAGCTTGCGTGATCACAGGAAAAAAAAGCAAGCAGCGCGTAATTTACGCTAAATCGTACTAACGAGAGGGAATATGATGCAGTTTTTGCGCAAACACCAAACAAAATTATTTCTTTTGATTGCAGGCGTTACACTGATTTCGTATGCATTTTTTGGATCGTCTTCTTCCTTTGGCGCCAGAGAGGTTGAAGATAAGAAAATCGGCAAAACAATCGATGGATCAGCTATTTACGAAAAAGATGTAAAAATGCTCACCCAATTAGTTTCGCAAGGATCGAGCGATATTTTAAGAACAGACCTTATCGAGACTGGAGTTTTTTCATTGCTTGCCGAAAAATATTTTGAACAGATCCAAAGTGATTTTTCAGAAAAATTGGAAAAAGCAAAAACGTCTGTTTTTTATTCACACCCGCAGGCCCCATTTATTAATGCATTGCAAGTCTGGAATCGGTTTTCTCCTATGCTTGCGTATGACTTAAAAGAAGTGCAAGCAGGTTCTGTGAATGCAAAAACATTTTCAACTTATGCCAAACTCTATTTAGATCAACAAGCATTTCCTCCAGAGCTTCTCAGAACAATTCTACTCTATGAGCAAAAAAATTATTCTTGGATAACACCTGATTATCTACTTAGCGATACTAGAGCGCTTACACTTTTTGGATATCATTCTTTTGAAGAATGGTTTGGCACGCGCTTTTCTGAAATAATAGGAAAATTTATCTTAAACACCGCAGCTCTTGCTGAAAAACGAGGATATAAAGTATCGCAGCAAGAAGCTCGAAATGGTTTCGGCAACATATGCAAGAGTTCTTTGAAGATGAAATCCTTAGGAAAAGAGGTAACAGATCAAGAAGCAACTGAGTATATGAAATATCTACTCCACTCATCTGGTGTGGATGAAAGTCGAGCCGTCTATCTTTGGAAAAAAGTGATGCTCGTGCATCGTTTTTTTCAAGATTTGCAACAAGGGGTTTTGCTAGATCCCATTCCTTACGAACAATTTTCAACATTTGCCGATGCAAAAGCCTATGTAGAAGTGTATCAGCTGCCAGACGCTCTTAGGCTCAAAGACTTTAGATCGATGTTGAAGGTGCAATATTATTTGGAAGCCGTTTCTCCCAGTGGGAAACAATCAGTCAAAGATTTACCTAGACAGTTTTACTCGGTCGATGAAGTTGAAAAAAAGCATCCACAACTTGTCACGAGCAGATTTGAACTTGAAATTGCTAAAGTTTCTTCCGAGGATGTTGCTTCCCGATTAAGTTTAAAACAAATTTGGGATTTTGAGCTGAGTAATGAAGGCTGGGCACAATTAGTCGATCACTTTCCAATGCTCAGTAAGGCAGGTACTGAAACAATTGAGGGCCGTGAAACTGTTTTGGATGAATTAAGTTCGGATAACAGGAAAAAAATCGACAAGTTTGCAAGACAATCCATGGTAAAGAATCATCCTGAATGGAGGCAAGAGGCGCTTGCCAGACAAGAAACAAAAAAATTAACTGCATTTATCAGGTCAAAAGGAGCTTTTGCTCCTTTTGAAGAGATTGAAGAAACTATCAACTTAAGACAGGCGCTTCAAAATGCTGAGATCGGTGAAACAATTACTTTTACGACACCTGGTGAAGAGAATTATTATCAAATTACTGTCCTTCAAAAGCCGGATCAAAAGCAAGTCATGACGCTTCAAGAAGCACTTGAGAATGATTGGCTAGGCACCCTTCTTGATGAAAAATTACAAGAGGCTTTAGAAAGTGCGCGCAAAAAAGATATAGCCATTTACAAAGGACCGGATGGCTCCTGGAGACCATTTAACGAAGTAAGAGACCATGTCGGGGCATATGTCTATTCAGATCTGCTCAAAAACCTTTCAAAAGAACAACTGACCTATGAAGAATATGCTGTAAAACGATTTGAAGCTGTCATGCAAGGAGCTAAAAACTCCATTCAGTCCGAACAGGATGCCTCATCATTTTTGAATCCGACAGGGCATTTGCTTATTGATCAGTGGATACTTTTAAAAAAACGGCAAGAAATTAAACGCAGTGATACAACTGAGCTTCCCAAAGAGGAAATGTTTACCCATGCTATTGGAAGCTGGTCTTCTATTGCTACACCTAGAAATGGAAACACCTGTTTTTTTCACTTGCTTGAAAGAGATGCAAGCCATCTCAAAGTTCAGCAGCAGGTAAGTGATGGGCAAAAACTCATGGGATGGGATGTCATGCGCCTAAGAGTTCAAATACTTTTAGACGAGGTAGGCGCTATTTGACATACCATGATATTGCTCCGATAGCCCCCATACACTTTTTTCGGCTCACTACAGATATAGCCCGAGGAAAAAAAGCGTCGCCTAAATTACTTGGAAAAGGTTACCTACTCCCTGATACCTCTGATTTGCTTGGAGAGAGCTCCTTTGCGGATGTTGGTGTCGCTTGGAACGAAAGCGGCCTTAGTGTTCATCTTCACGCACATAAAAAATTCGAAGAGGCTTCTTATCCCAAATTCACTGAAGGGGATGCATTTGAGCTTTTTATTGATACACGAGACTTAAAAGACGCCGGGTTTCCCACGCGGTTTTGTCATCACTTTCTAATTCTTCCTCAAGAAGTTCAAGGTGTCCGTATCTTAGAGCTGACTCGTTTTCGCACAGAAGACAGCCATCCTCTCTCTGACACGAGTAAAATTGATATCACTTTTCATGCAGGGTCTCGAGATTATTTTCTTGATCTCTATTTCCCAGCAGAAGTGTTACATGGGTACGATCCTCATTCCTTTAACAGGCTAGGGCTCACTTATACAGTCCATGGATATAAGTGTTATCCTCAAAATTTTTCGGTCTCTTCAAATTATGTAAATATTGCCCAAAATCCGTCTCTCTGGGCAAGCTGTAGGTTAAAATGAAGCTATTTACTGATACACACGAGTGGATTGAAGTCAGTGGAAATATAGGAACTGTTGGGGTCACTGCACATGCACAAAAAGAGCTTGGTGAAGTCGTTTATATTTCACTCCCGCAAGTCGGAAGACAAGTGCAATCAGGGCAGGAAGTCGTCATTTTAGAGTCAACTAAAGCGGCTGCCGATATTTATACACCCGTTTCAGGAACTATTGTTGAAGTAAATGAAAAGGTAAAAGAAACCCCTGATCTACTCAATCAATACCCCGAAGATAGAGGTTGGATTTATAAAATTTCAATTTCCGAACCTGAACAGCTCCAGACTTTAATGTCACGGGAAGATTATGACGCGCTCATCTTTCCCGCTTAAAACACTTATAATAACCCTTTTTCTTTTTGCATCTCTCTACCTATCCCGTCATTACCTCCTTGCTGTGTGCTTTGAGAGTCTTTTATCGCGTGTTTCAAATGAAAAGCTTGAGTTTCAGAAAAGAACTTGGGAAGAGGGAAGTTTAATCTATGAGCAGGTGGTGTTCGGCAGTCAGTTAAGTGCTTATCAACTTAAAGTGACTCCAGAGCTGCAGCTTTCTCCTTTACATATTTCTGTGGAAGTTCATCTAACTGAACCGCATTTAGAACTGTTTTCAGAAAACGCCACTCCGGTCAACTTAGCTTTCTTAGTCCCTAATAAATGGGTCACAACTAAGCTTGATATCGAACGAGGAACTCTTTCTATTGATCATGAGAGTGTGGGCATGATAGATCTTCTCAGTTCAACAGAGCCGGATAGCCTAGGAACTCTTATTTTATCACAAGAAGAAGTCGGTGCTTATTGTACCTGTGATGCCTCGTACTCAGACGGCCAGTTTTTTTATAGCCTCAAATGTGAATCAGCGCCTGTGCTCACTCTCTACTCTGTCATGCATCTTTTTTCATGGAATCCTCGTGTAGAGCTCCAAGGAGGCAGGATCGATGCTGACCTCAAAGGCACTTTCACATCACTTCAAGGGGAGCTTACAGGCTATGATCTTCAGATGGCCACTTCTCAAGGAGAATTAGACTTCAAACAACTTCGGCTTCAAGGAAAGTGGGACAGTCAAGCCTCGATTGAAGGATCTTTCGAAGGTGGACGTTTTAAGGCAGATGCAGCCCTAATTGAGGATGCCCGATCCCACTTCTGTTTTGAACCCGAAAAATCCTCGACAATATTATTAAACGGGAAGCTATGTTTTGGAGAGATCCAAGAGCCTTTTCATTGCCAAACTCTTGGACAAGAGGGCCTCCTTGCCATATCGGGTCTTGAAATACCGTTTTCTTTTGAGTCATGCGATCAAATAATCGATGTAAAAATCAAGGAATTTGCATGCAATTCTTACAGATATGAAGCCTCAGTTAAAGCCTCGATTGATAAGGTCGAAGGAGAAATCAGTGCTATAGCTCCCCTTTCAAAATGGTCTCAAGAATGGATTCAGGTTGAAGAGCTTGCACAATTTAAAGCATTATTCCGGCTTCAAAATTATAAAATTGATTGGCGCGGCATAGGGACAGTTTTTACCGATCAAGTATATGCAAGTGGCCTTCTTGATTTGAAAACCTTTAAATGGAACACAGTATTTGAATCCTCGTCTACACACCTTTCTCATTACTCTTCTCTTTTCTCTGAAGGAATTTTAACTTTTAAAGGACAAGCGGACTCCAGCAGCACTCAAATCACATGCCAGGGGGAGGATCTTGTCCTGCAAACAGAGACTGAACTTTTACAAGTTCCTGGTAAAACTCAAGAGCTCAAACTGGATTATTCTTTTCTTACCAAAAAGCTCTTTGCTGAAATGAACCTATCGCCATCCACACTGCATCTTAAAGCATTTTCTACACCTATCCACCTTGAAAATGGTGCTTTGAGTTGGAAAGAGGGGGTTTTAGAGATTAAAAACCTACAAGGCAGCTGCTCAGAAGAAATCGTGTTTCATTTTCCACACATCTTACATAATGAAACGAGCACCCTGTTTTTAGTTCAATTTCCTTCAGAAGATATCGAAGCTGAAGGGAAGTGGGATCAACATGTTTTTACCCTAAAGCATCTCCAAGCCGGAGCTTCAAAAATCACTTCTCCACTATGCATTACTTTTCAAAACGAAAGCTGGGAGATGGAGATGGGAGCTTTTCTAGAGCTTGAGTCACTGAACCATTATGTTCGTCTTGCTCAATCAATAGGACTATTTAAACAGGCTCATTTTCCCACAATGCATGGAACATTAAATGTAAGTGGTTTGATCACACCACAGAAGGCTTCGTGGGATGTTGTTTCAGACGGATGTTCTATTGGATCCCTTACGCTTCCTGCCTTACAAGGCCATATCACAAAAGAGGACAATCGATTAGAAACAGACAGCCTTTTAATCGGAAATTTGCAGCTCAAAGGTTCTGCACTTTATGATCATAATCAATGGCTTTTTCCTAAGTGGAGCGCTCTTTATCATGAGCTAGAGCTCCAAGGCTCGGGTGAACTGAATCAAACGAATTGTTCGATAAATGCAGAAGGTATCTATAATGATATTGCTCTTCAGGCTGCGATTAGTTGGGATTTAGAGAAGCAAATTGGAAATAATTGTTTTCTGACTCTAGAAAAAGAAGGGCTTCAAATACATCTACGCACACAAGAGCTTCAGTATAAAGACGGTAAACTAGATGCCAATGTTCAGACAACAGCAAGCCATTTAAAACTCAAAGATCCATTCATTGCCCAGCTTTCCGCCAGCTGGACTCCTGATCGGATCATTTTTCAGGGACCTTTTACACAAGGTTCTTATGAGAATGATCATTTCAAACTGGAGGCACGTGAGATCCATGCACTTTACGAGAATGGAATTTTAAATTTTCAATCAAAACTCCAATTGAATAAAGCTCCCTTAATAGCTAAGGGTTCTTTTATTGAAAGCGGCAGGGGAGTTGTTCATCTTTTTGAAGGAGATCATCAGCTGAAAGTGAGTTTTAATTCATTTTCAGATATCGGAGGGATCGAAGGAAAGATTTTTGGAATCGATTGTAACTTAATAAAAAATGGAACTCTCTTTGAAGGGAAAGTGAAAATTGAATCGAGCGCTCCTCTTGCTGCTCTTCTACAAAAACCAGCCTTAGAACAATTTGCCAATCTCGAATTCAATGGGCTTGTAACAGACAAGAGTTTGAAGGGGACCATTACAGGATCGCAAGCTACGATAAAAGGATATATTTTAGATCAGATCCATGCCTCGATCGATTATAAACCCACTCGTTTTGAGATACGTGCGCTTAAAATTGAAGACGCTGCCGGCCAGCTCACTTTTAAAGAATGCATTGGGATGCGATCTCACATCCTTAAACCCTGGGAGATTTCCATACCGCATTTAAGGGGCCAGCAGATACAACCTTCCCTTGTGAGACAAATTGGTGAAACGCTCAAAGAGCCTAAGCCATTTCAAATCCGTCAACTAACTCTGACAGGTATCTCTGGAATCTTAGGAAGGCCTCTTTCATTCACAGGTCAGGGCTTTTTCTACTTTACACAGAAGGAAAAAAGGGATCCTTCCCTGTTTGATCTTCCTCGCGCATTTTTAAAAGACTGGGGGCTTGACTTAAGTCTTCTTTCTCCTGCACGCGGATCTGTGAATATCGAACTTAAACAGGGTAAAGTGCTGCTTCGATCACTCAAAGATGCTTACAGTGATGGAGAACATTCTGAATTTTATCTCTCTGAAAACGAGCCTTCCTATTTTGATTTTAGTGGAGGGCTTTTTCTTAATTTGAGAATGAAACAAAACGTCATTTTAAAAATCGCCGAACCATTTACCCTCTCTGTCCGAGGCACATGGCAAAAACCATTTTATACGCTGCGCTAAAGCTTCTTTTTCCACCGCAGTGTTATCACTGCAGAGCATCTCATGAAAAACTGATCGCCCCTCTTTGCCAGAGTTGCTTTTCGCATCTAGAACCCAGACCTCCAGAGGGAGAAATCCTGATCACCTTTGAAATGTTTAGCCCTGCACAAAGTTTAATAACCGCTCTAAAAAAAGGATTTTCATCTCAGTTATCCTCAACTTTAGCTGCCTATATGGCTATGCAATATGCAAATAGCAAACTTCCCATTCCTGATCTCATAACAGCTGTGCCGACATCAACTTGGAGAAAATGGCAGATGGGACAAGAGAGTGCAGCAGCGCTAGGAATAGAGTTGGCTCAGCTGCTTGAAAGGCCATTTAAGTTATTGCTGCGTAGAAAAAAACAGCTGATTCGACAAGATCTTTTACCTCGCGAAGATAGAAGGAACCTATCATCAGAGGAATTTGAACGAAAAGAAAAGCAGAACTTGCAAGGGAAAACTGTCTTACTTGTCGATGATACGATTACAACAGGTGCAACGCTTTTTAGCTGCGCTGAAAAACTCTGGGAAATGTCTCCTGCAAAGATTATTAAAATGGTGTGTGTAGATCGGGGTTACCTAAAGGAGTAACATGCAACTGGCCTAAAATCGAGACGCCTTCACCTACAGATATTCTAGGAGCGGTGATATTTCCGCGGATCTCAGCCGATCCCTTTAAAATCAGTCTTATTTTTACTGTGATATTTCCTTCAATCTTTCCCGAAATTTCAGCTTCATCCACATTAATGTCTGCTTTGACAAATCCTTGTGATCCGACGATTAAGTGACGGCCTCCTTCAAACTCTCCCTCAAAAAGGCCATGGATCACAGCTGTTCCTTGAAAGGCAATTTTCCCTATCACTGAAGCCTCTTCCCCCAGCACAAAATCGGGGTCTAAAGCAACTTCCGGCTCATAAATTGAAGAATCGTCTTCCTCTTGTAGAATAGGTGTGGGGACATGTATCTCTGGCTCGGTTCTTTTCAAAAGTTGACGTGCAAATTTTAACATATATTAACCTCTTAATTTTATTCATACAGCCGCTTTAGTAATATTGACAATTATAAATTAGATAGGCGTTTAGTTAGGAGGTAGGTTTAGGAGTGCTAACGAGCAGTCGGGAACGGAGAATAGATGAGCGCCAAAGATAAATCAGGGCAGTCGTCCCATGCATGACACTTAAGAATATCCAGAATTGCTCAGCTTTAATTTGGAGCTGATGAATGGCAAAATACATAAATAGATAACCGTTAATCCAATTGAAGAACCCCATAAAAAACGAAAAATTCATATCTTTGAAAGCCAAAATATCACTTATAGGGATAAAGTTGAATAATAAGAACGCAAACGAAAGCCATATTCCAAACAAGAGAGGTCTGAGCATTTCTATCTCTAGGTGAATAGTCGGAAATAGAAAGTTAAAAGTCAGAGAAGGGAATAAAAGAAGAGGGATAGTAGTTAATAGAACAATTGATATCACGAGTATAATGCCCGAGCGAAAGGCTTTTTTAAGAAGAGAATAACTTCGAGTTCCTAATAGATTTGAAATCACTGTAACAAGAGCCTGGCATGTAGCATCTACAAACATTGTGAGAAACATGAAAAAAGTTCCTCCAATAGAGACAAATAAAAGGTAATCGCCTCCTTTGACTGTCATCAATCGAGCAATGGCAGCCCAGCTAGTAAAATTCAACACACGATTACAGACACGCAGCAATCCAGGATAAATGCATTCCCAAAAAAGTTTTGGGTTAAATTTCCAATCACGTGTATTAAATAACACTGTATTTTTCTTGTTTAAAAAGCAGCCTAATAAGATCGCACAAAAAAAGCCTTGTGCAATCATAGTGCTGATAGCACCTCCTAAAATTCCCATTGAAGGGATGAGAGATCCCCATCCAAAAATAAACACATAAGCTAAAACCAGCTTAATGGCTTGAGAAAAAAGAGTCACTCCTAAGATCAATCGTGTTTTCCCTTGGCCTAAGTAAAAACACGATAGAGCAGCTCCCAATGGGTAAAGAAAATTAATTCCCATGAGAAATGTATAATAGGGTTCTGCTAAAGCCTTGATGGAGAGTCCCCAAAAATAGTACTCACAGTAGAAGATGCCAAGGGGCAATGTGACTACCATAGAAAGTACAGAAAACCAGATAAATTGCCATAGACCTGGCCCTATCAGTTTCAGCTCTCCAGCGCCATTCCATCTTCCTATAAAGACTTGAGCCATCATGGCCAGAGCCACACACGAGCCTTGAAAAATTTGACATGCATAGGCCGAATTTACAGCTGCCTCCATCGCTTCGGTAGATAACCGAGCAAGTAGCAATTTCTCAATCACGAGAAAGATGCAATTGGAGAAAGCAACAAAAAGGAGCGGGGTAAAAAGTTTAAGTAATCTTCTTACCCCAGCATCGGAATTTAAATCCGCTTCCTGTATGTCCGGCATTGTGCTTCTTTTTATCTATTATAAAGGTTGATTAGCCCCTTGATCACAATGCATGATCATATATAAGACGTCATCAATGGAAACTGTATCTGGATACGCGCCTCCGCCACCATGATTTTCATAGTACCAGCCTTCTGGAGCAATAGTGATGACAAAAGGTTGGTGTTTAACGGACAAATCATGTGCAACAAAAGTGACATAATAGTCAGTTTCTGTTTCAGTCTTTGTTTCACCTTCTCTCAAAATATAAAGATAGGGTGTGGTTTTGTTTCTTAACATTTTCTCTGCTTTGAGCCCTGACATACGTCCTTTCCAGGCTCTATGCGTTCTAATCTCATGATTAATCGCATCCAACATAGGTTCATTCAATACTACAGACATACTAAACCTCCTTTTCGTAAAAACTTTGTGCTATTTTAAAAGGATCACACAAAGTATGGTAAGATACCTGTAAATTTTTTCTAACTAAAGCGAGAGCCGATTGATAACAGAGTGGAATCATGGGCATTTCTCGGCATAAAATTTTCTCAGCTTTAGATAATAATGCTGAACGTTGAAATGGATTCACTTCCACTTCACATTCATCAAGTAAACTTCGGAATTCAATATTTTCCCATTTAGAAAAATTAATTTCTAAGTCAGCGGTTTTAAAACTATTCAAAACATAAATGGGATCATCAATCTTGGAGACCCACTGAACTAATGCTAACTGTGAGTCGCCTTTAGTCATTTTATCAAAGAAGGCATTCCATAAGAGGGGTTCTAAATGGCACTCAATGCCAAAACATTCTTCAATTTGTTTCTTTAAGCTCGAAGCAATATGCTCTCTGATTCCTTTTTCAACAAAGGATAGAGTAATGGGGGGCATCTCTTCTTTTGTCATTCCCAGCTCATCTAAGGCCTCTTGAAACAATTGACGGGCTTTTTTGGGGTCATGCCCAGGAAACATATGGGCATTATTTTCGCATAAATGTCTGGGAAGAGGAGAATGAGCAGGTTTAATTGAGAAAACAGAAGAGGTTACAATCGGCTGTCTATCTATTGCAAATGCAAAAGCTTGGCGCATTTTTGAATGGTTGAAGGGGGGTAGCTTAGTATTGAAGGCGCACCATGATAGCCAGCGGTCTTCACAAGCAATAATCTTATCATCTTCACCAGCAGCAAAAAACACGTGCCATCCCCCGAATGGAGCACCAATCCAGTCAACTTCTTTTTTCTGAAAAGCTTTCATGGCTTGTGAGGGATTCATTAAATTAATGATGACCTGATCCAGTTTGATGTTTTGTGCGTTCCAGTAGAGTGGGTTTTTAACAAACTGATACCCTTGACCAGGCTGATTGATCTTAAGCTGAAACGGACCATTGCATGGATAATTTTTCTCCACTTGGTGCGGCCATTGGGGTCTTTTTTGATCGGTGATACGATGGACTGGTGAGTAGAGGGTGTGAGCAACGAGTTGAAGGAAATAAGGAGCTGGGTAGGCAAGCTCTACTTTTAAAGTGCGATCGTCCAGAACATTAATGCCAATCTGATCCGATTGAACAAGTCCCTCCTTTGCCTCTTTTGCATTTTTAATAGGATAGAAGAAATGGGCAAAAGAAGTTTTAAAATCCGGGGATAGAATTTTTTTCCATGCATATTCAAAATCATAAGCCGAAACTTGAGTTTCGTCATTCCAGAATGAGGGGCGCAATTTAAAAATATATTCTTTTAAATCAGGAGAAACTTTTATCCATTCCGCAATGCCGTTTTCAAGGCTTCCATCTTTATTGAAACGAGTTAACCCTTCAAAGAGCAGTTTTAAAACCTCGCTAGAGACATCTTCACCACCAATCCTAGGATCTAAAGAAACGGGCGCAAATTCACATCCAATTCTTAAGACCTGCTGATCATTCATTTTTTGATGTAATTGATCTAACATTTTTCTGAGAGCTTGGATCAGAGGTTCAGGATCTTGAATATCTGTCTGCAATAGAACAGCGTTAAAAAATGTTCCTTCAAGCGTATGGATGACATTATAAGTAAGAGTATCCATTTGCAAAGAGAACTCTTGCAAGGCGGACGAAATGAGCTCAGGGAAAGAGGCGTGAACGGTATGTATAACAACAAAAACCCGATCACCTTCTTGCTCAATGTTAATCGAATAGGTTGAGTCTTTGGGAAGCTTCTTTTTTCGATTTTCCAAAAAATGACCATAAAGAACTGACAACACCTCCGGTTGCAGTATAATCTGCTTTTCTAAAGGTGTGAGAGCATAAAAGAAAGTCTCGATCATCTCTACATCGTTTCTTGCTTCCTCAGGAAAGGCTTCTTTTAAGCTTTGCAGTTGCTCTTGTTGCTTGATGATAATGCCGCCGTTGTAGTCACGAAATTCACCAATGGCGCTCGTCATCATCGTAACAACTTTTTGACGTGCTGAATAGAAATCCAGCGAACCGTCGGACCTTAAAAACTCAGGGAGTCGAGGAAGAGATAAACGGAAAATATGGGCTTTAACAGGATGTTCTTCTAAATGCCTTATAGTGAAAAGGCGCTCTGACGTAAACAAGCAATCAAAAAACCTCTCCTTCAGTGAAAACCGATGGAAAGGAGAAATATAAACTAAAGTAATACGAAAGCTGATCTCTTTTCCATTTTGTTGATCGAGTGTAATATAGGATTGAGGCAAGTCGCTGATATTTTGTATTTCTTGCCCTAAAACAAGTATATTTTTGTAAATCTCCTCCTCATTTAGTTTCATGAAGATCGTAGGGGCAAGTGTCTGAATGCTGTTTTTGATTTTTTCGCTTAGATTTTTATTCAAAAGAGCTCTTTCGGATGGTGAAAAAGATGTGTGATCGTCCTTTTCAATCTCAAAGTAAAAGATCTTTAGATTTCTATGAGGTGAAGAGTGATGGTACACACTATCTTTTACTAACTTAACCCCTGGAAGATACTTTTGCAGTGCCAGAACAATGTTTTCTTCATCGAAGACTTCATAACGATCCATTAAGTTAAAACCGATGAGACATCCTAAAACCGGTTTTGTACAAAATGGAAAGACCAAATTAGCTGGGATCCATCGGATTTCAAGATGTCTTTCATGAGAAGAGAAAATAGCTGACTGCAACAGCTCTTTTTTTATGAGATGTAGCGATAAACTTAATCGAAATATCTGGTCCGGATTTCGGTGATCAAAAAACGTCTTAGATATTAAGAGATTAAGGAGAAAAAAGTCGTTAAAAAGGGTCTTGTCTGCAACAAGAGGGAAACGTGTAATCCATTTTTGCAGTTTTTCATAAACAGAATTAAAAGAGGGATGGAAAGCATGCTGCAGGTTATCGATCAAGAACTTCTGATTTATCTCGACATTATCTATGAGTGCTACCATATGCCAATAATTTTAAACCTGGCAACATAATAGTGCAATTAAATTATTTATCTTCTAGATTTCGGCGTGCAATTTCGACTTGACGGCGGAGGCTTTCATCGCTTTGAAGCCGCTCGCGTATTTTTTTCCACGCATGAAGAAGCGTAGAATGAGTTTTTCCACCAAATGCAGATGCAAGCTTCATGAGAGAATCAGTCATGAGTTCTTTAGCCAGATACATCGCAACTTGACGAGGAAGAGCTACATCTTTGGTTCGAGAAGAGCCTTTGAGATCGCTGATGCGCACTTCAAAAATAGCTGAAACGCATTTGAGAATATTTTCGACGGAGACCCGTTTTTGGGGATGCTGCTGAAAAAGTTCGCCTAAGGTATTTTCAACAATATCTTCTGTAACTTCTTTATTAATGAGTCTGGAAAAGGCAGAGAGCCGATTGATAGCGCCTTCTAATTGTCTAACGTTATGAAAAATATGTTCAGCAATGAAGAGTGCGATTTTATGTGGAAGGCGGATCCCGCGTAATTCTGCTTTATGTTGCAAAATAGCCACGCGAGTTTCTAGATCAGGCATGCCGACATGAGCTACGAGTCCCCATTCCATGCGTGCGACCATACGCTCAGATAATTTGAGCTGAGATGGAGGCTTATCGCTAGTGATAACGATTTGTTTATTTTGCTGAATGAGGCTTTCAAATGTATTGCAAAATTCTTCTTCGAAATTAAGTCTGGATTGCAAAAATTGGATGTCATCAACAAGAAGAACGTCTAAAGAGCGGTAGAATCGCTTCATCTTATCCATCGATTTCTTCTTCAAATTATCGACAATATCATTGATGAAGCCTTCAGTTGTAATGCAATGGATCTTAAGACGCTTGTGATTTTTATGAATAGCGTGGCCAATAGCATGAAGAAGATGGGTTTTTCCAAGACCTACACCGCCATGAATGAAAAGAGGATTATAGGATTTGCCTGGATGGGTAGAAACACCGAGCGCTGCAGACTTGACGAATTGATTAGAAGGGCCTTCGATGAAATGATCGAAGGTATAAAGAGGGTTTAGAGGGAGCGGGTCGCTTCGCAGAGCTTGATCTTCAAACAATACTTGCTTTTTTTGTTCTTCAGAAATCACAAAGCGCAGTGATAAATCGCCATTTGATTTAACAGGAACAAATCCAAGCAGATCTTTTTTGTAATTTTGAAGAAGATACTCTTGTACAAAGATATTGGGTACTTTTAAAACAAGTTCGTCACTGTTTGTCTCTACAACTTGAATAGGTGAAATCCAATTTTGAAATTCCGCAGCAGAGCACCTCTCTTCCATATAGGCTAAAAAATCAGTCCAGAGTTCGCTACTTGTTTTAGTCGGCATAGGTAACTGTTTTAACATGATTAACTATGTGTATGCAAGAAGAAGAGCAGAAGCTTGATTTGCAATTAAAGGATTTGCGTCCTTTAAAAGAGCGTTTGTTTGCGCCAGTGCTTGACGACGGTAGCCAAGGGCAAAAAGAGCTTTTGCTCTGTTCAGAAGAGTTTCAGAATGGTGGGGATCAAGTTTCAGTGCCTGTTCTATCGTATTGAGCGCTTGAAGATTTTTTCCAACTTCGAGATAAATTCCACCGAGCGTTTGCAGGTCATAAGAGTTTTGCTTATTGAGAGTCATTAATGCTTCGAAAAATGAGCGTGCAATATCGTATTTTCCTTGCTTAATGTAAGCATAGCCCAAGTAACGTAGATCTTCGATTGCTTCTCCATCCCATCCCAAAACATCAGACCACTCAACTGAACTCATGATCTCATCCCTTTTGGTACTGTTTACAACGAGTTGTGATATCGATCAAGTCCTTATTCAAAAGCTGCATGAGCTTGAGAAGTTTTAGGAGGCGATTTTTCTCTTCTTCCCATTCTGAGAGGTCTTGATCATCGCCTTTAGTATTTTGAATGCGTGCAATCATTGAATCTTGCTGCTCATCTGAACCTAGAAAAGGGACAAGTTGAGAGCGGAAAATGCGTCTTCGAAGGAGAAAAAATCCAGGTGGTTTTTGAAATGTTGCCCATGCTGGGTGAAGTTTGGATAACCCAAATAAAACTTCAATCTCGGAAGGGTTGGCAGGAAGAATAACCTCCGTTTGCGCGTGGGTTGAAGCCAGCGTCGAATCTCGAATAATAGGCTGCGACTCTTCCAGAAGCTTTTGGTCTTCCGCCCAACGAATCGAGACATCAATAGGAAGATTGGAAACAGTTTTAGGTTCAGTCACTTTTATTCCCCCAGATTGCAGAAGTGTAGCATGGATAGATTTTTCTACCTACCACTCATATTTACCTTAGATCTAAATTTTGTCACAAGTAACTCGAAAAAAGATAAATATTCCCACAAATTCCCACTTTTCTGAATTTAATTTTAAACATCTGAATGTTAATCGGATATATTTCATTTTCAAAGCGTTTCGTGGGAAATTTTTCCGAAAAACCTTGAAGAATTGAGCTTTGAGTGTTAAATTGTGGCAAAAGGTGAAAGAGTAATGCCTCAGTTTTTTTTCAGTGGATCACATCACGCAAAACTTGATACGAAGAACAGATTTGTTCTTCCGCAGCAGATGCGTTTTGGTCTCGTAGAAAATGGAGTTTTAGACTTTACCATTGCTCTTGGACTTGGAGGATGCCTTGCGATTTATCGAAGAAGTGACATAGAGAAAATCGTAGAAAGATTTAAGTCGAAACAACATTTAGCAAAGTACCAAAAGTTCTTTACCTTGTTTTTCTCAACACTGCATCAGACATCTTGCGACTCAGTTGGCCGTGTAATTATTCCTCCAGTTCTGAAAAAAGCAGTCGATATACGAGGAGAAATTGTCGTTGCAGGTGTTTTAAATAAAATTGAAATTTGGCCCAAAGAAAGATACGACGCCGATTTGAAAGCCTCCATGGAGGGCCGTCCAGGAGAGTTTAATTTAGCTACAATGACAGAAGAGGCCTTTGCTCTTCTCGGGGAAGAGGAGCCTATTCCACATGACCTCCCCATCTGAGCATATATCGGTCATGGTAGAAGAGTTTTTGAAAGGATTTGAAGGGAGCCTGCTGACGACCTTTTTTGAGGGAACCGTAGGTGCCGGCGGACATGCTGAGGCAATTTTGAAAGCACATCCAGAAATAAAAAAATATATCGGGTGCGACCAAGATCCACAGGCCTTAGAAATCGCTAACCGTCGGTTGGAGCCTTGGAAAGATAAAGTCGAGCTTGTCCGGGGCAATTTTAGAGATCTCGACGCGATTCTTGCCAAGAGGGGAATCAAAGAAGTAAATGGTTTTTTTTTGACTTTGGAGTGTCATCCATGCAACTAGATCAAGGCGAAAAAGGATTTAGTTTTATGAAAGAAGGTCCTCTCGATATGAGAATGGATCCTGATAACGCGCTGACCGCTGCTGACGTTGTCAATTCATATTCTGAAGAGAAACTCGGAGAAATTTTCCGTGATATGGGCGAAGAGCCCCAGTGGAGACGGGCAGCTCGTGCCATTGTATACGCAAGAGAAAATAAACCGATTGAAACGACGCAGGAACTTTCATCTATTCTTAAAAAATCGCTCGGTTTGAAAAAAGGTGGCAGACTTCATCCAGCAACGCTGATTTTTCAAGCCTTACGCATTGTAGTGAATCGCGAGCTTGAAGCAATCGAAAAAGGACTTTCAAAAGCACTCAAGCTTTTGGCTCCATTAGGACGCGTTGGCGCCATAAGTTTCCACAGTCTAGAAGATCGAATTGTTAAAAATTTGCTCCGAGATGCTTGCTACAGACCTAAAGATAAGCATGGACATGGCTTCTTAAAGATTCTTACAAAAAAACCTTGGACTGCATCTGATCAAGAGGTCCGACAGAATCCAAGAGCACGTAGTGCAAAAATGAGATTTGCTGAAAAAATATGAATAATCTATCGACTTTTTTCTTTAGATTTTTTTTAAGTGTCTCGTTTGCAGGGTTTGCTCTCTATTCTTATTTGAGCGAGCACAATAAATGTACAGAGCTAAAAATACGTCTTCCAAAGATTGCAAAGGAAATTGAAAAAATCAATCAAGAAAACGCCGGGCTACAATATCAAATCGTTTGTTTTGAGAGTCCAGAACATCTTCTTCAAATGGCAAAAAATCCCCAATATGCACATTTAAGTTTTCCTTACTTCCAAGATGTGCTTACAGTAAAAGAAGGTCTTGCCTTACAATTGCCTGCATCGGAAGAGACAGCACACACAGCAAAGTCTAAAGCTACTATTGTTGTTGGGGCTACTGCTCTATAAAAAACTATGCAAAGAAAAACTTCGCCGATTGCTCCAAGAGATCTCAAGCGTCTCATCTATATTGCTGTTTCCCTTTTTTTTCTATTCGCCCTTTTGATTTTGCGATTTTATAAAATTCAAATAATCGATGGAGAGAAATGGAGGCGTGTTGCAAATAAACAGCACCATTTAAGTGTTGTTGAACCGTATCAGCGGGGCATTTTTTATTCCAATACAAGCCTTCGAAAAGGGCATCCAGAAAATCCTCAGGCGCTTGTCATTGATGTTCCTAGGTTTCATCTTTATGCAGACCCAGTCATGATCAATAGTCTACATCATGATAAGATTGTAGATGTCTTACAGACTGTCACAGGAGCCAGCTCGCAGGAAGCTTTAAAACTTAAAGACCAACTTGCTAAAAAAAGTCGCAGTCGTAAGATGATGCTTTACTTAACGCCCGAGATGAAAGAAGCGATATTAAAATGGTGGACCCCTTATGCAAAATCCCACAAAATCCCACGTAACGCTCTATTTTTTATTCAAGATTATAAAAGATCGTATCCCTTCGGAAAGCTTTTAGGGCAAATTTTGCATACCGTACGATCTCAGAGGGATGTAAATTCAAAAGAGTGTACTCCAACGGGAGGACTTGAGCATTCCTTGAACCGCTTCTTAAAAGGAGAAGATGGGCGTCGAGTCATTCTAAGATCTCCAAGACAGCCGCTTGATATGGGCAAGGTGACCAAAGAGCCCATGCATGGGGCAGATGTCTATCTCACCATCGATCACCATTTACAAGCAATTGCCGAAGAAGAAATCAAACAAGCTGTGATCAAAGCCGAGGCCAAAAGCGGTTGGGCGATCATGATGGATCCTTATACAGGTGAAATTTTGGCGTGGGCCCAATATCCCTTTTTTGAACCAGCTAAATATCGAGACTATTTCAACAATCCCATCAAACAACAAGCCACTATTATCAATGGAATCACTGTTCCTTTTGAGCCTGGTTCGACAATAAAATCAATAACAGTTGCCATTGCCCTTAAAGCCAACCTTGAAATGAAGCGCTTAGGAAAGCCCCCACTTTTTACTATCGATGAAAAGATCAAAACAGCCACGCGCAATTTTAAAGGGCGTGGTAAACCGCTAAAAGATACCCATTTTCACAACTATTTAAACTGTGAAATGGGAATGCAAAAATCCTCAAACGTTTATATGGCAACGCTTGTTGAGCGTATTATCGAAAACTTCGGCGAAAAATGGTATTTAGATGCGCTTGAAAATATTTTTGGATTTGGCACTAAGACTGGAATAGAACTCCCAGCAGAAGGTTCTGGGTTTTTGCCGAGACACGGTATGAAATATGCAAACGGCCGTCCCGTATGGTCTAAAGGGGCTCCTTTTTCAATGGCAATGGGACATAGCATTATGGTCAGTGCTCTTCAAATGGTCCGAGCTTACGGTATTTTTGCAAATGGCGGTTTCAGTGTAAAACCAACCCTCATCAAAAAAATCGTCAGTCATGAGGGTGAAATTCTTTTTGAACATCAAAAAACCCCTCCCGAAAGACTTCTTGAAAAAGAGATTGTGGATCAAATAGTCCGAGCCATGCGTTTTGATACAAAAAAAGGGGGGACATCAAGCCGGGCGGATATTCCAGGGTATACTGAAGCTGGAAAGACCGGGACAACAGAAAAGGTGATTAATGGTGTCTATTCAAAAAAAGACCATATCTCAACTTTTATTGGATTTGCACCAGCCATTAATCCTCGGTTTGTTTTATCTATTGTGATCGATGATCCTGCTTACAAATATATCCCTGGGTTAGGAAGGAATCAGGTGGCTGGTATTTGTGCAGCTCCTAGCTTCAGTAGGATCGGACTTAAGACTCTGCAATACCTTGGAATACCTCCTGATGATCCTAATAATGATGTATGGTTGCAAGAAATTACCGATCTGAACAAACTCTATCAGCAGTGGAACCACTGAAAATGAAATTAAAAGTCCTATTTAAAGATATAGAATCGGCTGTGATTCGTGGAACTAAGGATATTGATATCACTGGCATATCGGCCAACTCTAAGAGTGTAGGCCCTGGTTTTTTGTTCATTGTCAAAAGGGGCAAAAAATTTGATGGCGCAAAATTTGTTCCTGAAGTGATTGAAGGGGGCGCCTCGGCTATTTTAACCGATACCTACGATCCTTTTATAACTGAAATAACGCAAGTCATTCACTCGGATCCTGCCTCACTGGAGCTTATATTGGCTGAGCGATTTTACAAAGACCCAGTCAAAAAGCTGGATATGATAGGAGTTACGGGAACGAACGGGAAAACAACCACAACATTTCTGATTAAATACCTGCTTGAAAAACAACAAGTAGTATGTGGACTCATTGGAACTGTTTCTTGGATGACGGGAAAAAAAGTGTTTTCTCCATCCCATACAACTCCCGATTATCTCACCTTAATAGGGCTTTTTTCAGAGATGGTTCAATCGGGCGCCAAAACGGCTATCATGGAAGTCACTTCTCACGCGCTTGCTCAGCAAAGAATACAAGGGATCGATTTCGAGATTGGGGTTTTCACAAACCTAACGCAAGATCATCTAGACTACCATCAAACAATGGAAGCGTATGCTGAAGCTAAAGCTCTCTTATTCAGAGCTCTTAAACCCTCTGCTTGGGCAGTCATTAACATTGACGATCCCGTTTCATCTGTTATGACAAGAACATGCCGGGCGCATATAATGACGTTTGGATTAACATCTGGTGCAGATCTCAGGGCAAGTGATCTTAAAATGTCATCTAAGTCGATGCAATTTAATATTCATTATAAGGGCCAAGTCCAGCTACTTAAAACGCAACTCATTGGCAGATTCAATGTTTATAACATCTTAGCTGCTGTCTGTGTTGCGTTGATTAGAGGAATGACGCTGACAGATATTTGCAACGCGATGAAAACATTTACTGGCGTTCCAGGAAGGTTAGAGCGCGTATCAAACAAAAAGAAACTCCAAGTTTTTGTCGACTTCTCCCATACCCCCGATGCTTTAGAAAAAGCACTCAAAACACTCCAAGAATTTAAGAAAGGACGCTTAATTACTGTTTTCGGCTGTGGAGGAGATAGAGATGCAAAAAAAAGACCGCAAATGGGTCTTATTGCTGAAAAATTATCTGATGTTTCGATATTGACTTCCGATAATCCTCGGAGTGAAAAACCCGAAGAAATAGCTAGGCAGGTATTAGAAGGATGTGAAAAGCCCCATAAGACGATCGTTGAGCTTGATCGGCAAAAAGCCATTGCAAAGGCAGTCCAAATTGCCACCCCCAAAGACATTGTTTTAATTGCAGGCAAAGGACATGAAACAACACAAATATTTGCGCATCGGACGATTTATTTCGATGATCGTGAAGTTGCCAGGGACGCTTGTAGGGGATAAAGCACATGAGACGTCTTTTGTTTTGCTTACTCTTTGTTTTACCCCTTTCTGCCGTTCAGCCGACTTATGGCTATAAACCCCTGCGTACTTATAAAGTTTCACTACCGCAACATGCAAAACCTCTCATTATCTTAGATCCAGGCCATGGAGGGGATGATGAAGGTGCCAAAGTTCATTACTTTATGGAAAAACGGCTCACACTGATGACAACTCTTCTTGTAAGAAAGTATCTTGAAGAGATGGGATACCGCGTGATTATGACACGCAGTAAAGATGTTTTTATTCCTCTTCATAGACGTGTTTCAATTGCCAACAAAACAAAAGCAGTTCTTTTTGCCAGCATTCACTACAACTCATCTCCTTCCACAGAAGCACATGGAATTGAAATTTTTTATCACAGTGGAAGCGATGCAAAGCGGCAAAAAGAATCTCGTAGACTTGCCAGTTCAGTTCTGGGAGAGCTCATCAGTTGCACAACAGCACATTCTCGTGGTGTCAAGAGCGGAAACTTTCATGTCATTCGAGAAACTTCGATGCCCGCCATCCTCGTTGAAGGGGGGTTCATGACCAACAAGGAAGAGCGCATGAATCTGCGTGATAAACAATACCTTGAAAAAATTGCAAAAGGTGTTGCCCTAGGGATCGACAAATACCTCAAACTGTAATTGTAGTTTTTAATAAATTTTATCTTTTATCATGTAGGGATGGAAAATTTCAATTTTGTCATTACGGGCCATAAAGCTCTCCCGTTTGCAAAGATGTGCATCGAGTCCATCCAAGCCCAGCTGGGCTCTTTTAATATTTCAACCATTTATGTAGATGACTTTTCCGAATACTCCGATCAAGAAATAGACGTTTTGATTAAGCTGCTTCAAACTGTGAATGGGAGGCTTGTCAAGTTGAATGAGAGGCATTATCAAATAGGTTCTCTTTCAAAAGGGATCCCGCTCATTCGAGACAAGAACGCAATTGTCTGCCTTATTGACGGGGATGATTATCTCATGCCCCACGCGCTGCAAACTGTGGCCGAAGCATACAAAAATCCTGATATCATCATGACTTATGGAAATGTCTTGCTGGATTTTAGGCCGTATCAAGATCATATGCCCAGCTATTTTTTCGATAAGAAAACAGTCAATACAGAGTACTCTCGTGAAGTATGGAAAAATCGCACCTTTAGAGAAGATGGATTTAGATGTTTTCATTTAAGGACGTTTAGGAGGTGGCTTTGGGATTACATCGATCCTTCAGGGTTTAAAAGGACTAGTGGTGAATTCTTCCATGCGTCGGGAGATAGCTCATTTGTTTATCCTATGCTGGAGCTTTTAGCCGACCCCAAACACGTCGCCTTCATCGATACCCCTCTTTATGTTTACAGACTCCATGCAGGCAATGTCCATAACCACGATAAACAAAGCCAAACCGATGACCTTAATCTTCTTCGTTTTAAAATGAAGAAGTATAATCCCTTAGATCGTGCAGTTTTGCAAAGACATATTTTAGGCGCTGCATGTGTGGAATAATCGGTTTTGTTGGACAGCATTATGATAAACCCTCTCTTGAAAAATACACACAGGAGAGTTGTTTTAAGCTAAGGCAAAGAGGGCCTGATCAGCAAAATGTGTTCACTCATCATAACATTGCCTTAGGGGCTACTCGCCTTGCCATTCAAGATATAGAACTTGGATTGCAGCCTATGTCATTTGAGGGTTTTACAATTGTTTTTAATGGAGAAATTTATAACAAACAATTGCTTCAAGATCGTCTTAGAACCTATGGACATGTTTTTCGTACAGATTCGGACACAGAGGTACTGTTAAAAGCGCTTGTGCAGTTCGGAGAGTCTATTATTCAAGAGCTAGAAGGAATGTTTGCTTTTGGGTTTTGGGATGAATCTAGCCAAACCTTAACTCTTGCAAGAGATCGATGGGGCGAAAAACCTCTTTACTACTTTTTAGATCAATCAAGCCTTATTTTTGCATCAGAAATTAAGGCATTTCAGCCTTGGCCTCATGTTCGCTGGGATGTTGAGCATGAAGATTTACTTGTTTTTCTTAAAAATAGCTATCTTCCACATCCAAGAACAGGTTGGAAGCATATTCATAAACTAGAGCAGGGCTCATTTTTAAAGTTCCAGAACGGTGATATCAAAATTAGACGGTATTTTTCGCCCAGTATTTCAAAAGAAAATAGAGATGCTCAGCCTCATGAGCTCTGCAGCCTTATAAAATCTTCTGTCAAAAGCTGTCTCATTGCAGATAGGCCTATCGGGGCTTTTTTGAGCGGAGGACTTGATTCCACCACAATTGCCTACTTTCTCTCCAAAGAGACACCAGAGGCTCCTATTTTTTCCTTGCACTGGAAGGAGAGTTCTCACTCAGAAGAGCAGTTTACATCACAGGCAGCTAAAGCACTTAATCTGAATCATTTTTCAATCGAATGTACGCCAGATTATTTTATGAATCATTTTGACGCAATCGTCGATTTATATGATGAGCCCTTTGGTGATGAATCAATGGTACCAACCTATTGCCTTGCAGAGTTCGCTAAACAAAAGACGGATGTTGTATTAACAGGCGATGGAGCCGATGAATTTTTCCATGGTTATGAAAGATACTTTTTCGAAGGAAGCCAAGATGAGTACCTAGAGACTTTTGCAGCGACATCTTCCAGCGTCATGGAGTTAATCGGATGCAGGAATAATATATTCCCTACGCAGTCTTATCAAATCGAACGACCAAGAAATCGCTCATGGATGGACATTAACTCCTACTTAACAGATGACATTTTAACGAAAGTTGATCGAGCATGCATGGGGGTCAGCTTGGAGTCTAGATGTCCTTTTTTAACGCCTTGTGTAACGAATTTTGCACTTGGATGTCCGATAGAGCTGCTTATAGGAAGTCGGCAAAGAGGGAAAGAGATTTTAAGAGCAGCTATGGCTAGCCATCTTCCTAGAACTATTTTAGAGAGAAAAAAAATGGGCTTTGGGGTTCCGCTCAGTCAGTGGTTCCGAGGTCCTTTAAAAGAATGGATGGTTTCAAGACTTTTGGAAGGGGATTTATATCAGTTAGATTTGATTTCAAAAGAAGGAGTCTTAAAGCTAATCCGGCTTCATGATTCTCATCAAGGCAACTATTCTAGACCACTCTTAAACCTATTGGTCCTGGAAAGGTGGATAAAAAGATGGATTTTAATTCCATTTATTCAAGAAAATCAGTTGCATGAAAATTTTAATTACCGGCTCTAAAGGACTGATTGGGTCTGCCCTAGCAAGAAGTCTTTCTCACATTGGAATTGAAGTTCTAGAACTAGATCTTAGATACGATCAAGAAGACCCAAATTACGGCGATATCTTAAATGGAGAAGACGTTTTTTCAAAGGTCTCTCAAGTAGATGGGGTTGTTCATCTGGCTGCCATCTCTCGAGTGATAGATGGAGAAAAAAAACCGCAGCTTTGTTGGAAAACAAATGTCGAAGGAACCGAAAATATCATACGAGCCTCAGCCGCAGCAGAAAAAAAGCCTTGGATTATCTATGCCAGCAGCCGTGAAGTCTATGGCGAGCAGAAAGAGCTTCCAGTTAAAGAATCTGCAACATTGAAACCAGTAAATATTTACGGGGAATCTAAATTTGCAGCAGAGAAAAAGATAGAAGAGGCTCAGCAAAGAGGGCTTGTAGCAACCATTGTTCGATTTTCTAATGTCTATGGAAGCATTCATGATCACCCCGATCGAGTGATTCCTGCGTTTTGCAGGGCGTCAGCTTTAGGCACCACAATTCGTGTTGATGGAAGAGAAAATTCTTTCGATTTTACTTATCTCGATGATGTTATTCAGGGGCTCATTTCTCTTATCTTATTAATCGCAGCTAGAAAAACATCTTTTGATCCCATTCATTTTACGCGCGGTGTAGGTGTTACGCTCGAACAAGCTGCAGCAATTGCACAAAAAGCAAGCCAGTTTCCCATATCGATCGTGGAAGGGCCTTCTCGCTCCTTCGATGTCTCTAGCTTTTATGGTGATACTTCAAGAGCTTCTGAGCTATTAAGATGGCATGCCGCAGTTTCGATCGAAGAAGGCATGAACCGTTTGATTCACCAATTTCGACTTCATTTTCTTTCGCAGCTTCAGGAAACGCATGTGGTATTATAACTATCCTTTCGATCATGGAAAACAGGTTCTTATTATTAGGCATAGTCAAAGGCATCCGATAAGTCCTGGCACTTTTGGTCATGACATCTGTTTAACTGATCAAGGAAAGTTAGAATCAGAAAAAACAGGTGAAAAGTTGAAAGGGATACAGTGGGGTGAAGTTCATTCAAGTCCGCTCATTAGATGTGCTGAAACCTCACAGCACTTCTTAAAGGGTGCAGGGCAAAACATTCAGATACAATTTTCAAGCCTTCTAGGAAACCCAGGCATTTTTATTGATAAGCCAGAAGTTGCAGGGCGGTATTTTCTTGAAAATCCTATCCATGAAATTGCTACTAAGATTTTTTACTCAGACCCTTTTCCAGGAATGAGAAAACTAAGCGAAGCAGGTCTTCTTTTTACCAACTATTTGAAAACGATTAAACGATTTCCTTGTTTGATGATTAGCCATGACCTTATCGTTGCGCTTTTAAAATCTTATTTTTTTAAAACACCTCCTGAAATTCCCAATTATCTAGAGGGCTTTACTATCCAAACACAAGAGTTTTTATGAAGATACTCAAAGTCATTCATGGATATCCCTACCGTTATAATGCCGGCTCTGAGGTCTATTCGCAGATGCTATGCCACGAGCTGGCCTCTCAGGGGCATGAAGTGACTGTCTTTACTCGGCAAGAGGATGCTTACAAACAAGAGTACTCCATCGAATGGGAGACAGATCCCCTTAATCATGCAATTAAAGTCTGCCTTATCAACATGGCTCACTCAAAAGATGGTTATCAGCATTCTAAAGTCGATGAAGCTTTTAAAGATCTTTTAGAGTTCTACCGGCCAGACGTGGTTCATATCGGACATCTCAACCATCTTTCTACATCGCTTGTACTGCAGGCCCATCGCAAGAGAGTTCCAATTGTCTTCACACTACATGATTTTTGGCTGATGTGTCCTCGTGGACAGTTTCTACAAGGAATCAATTCAAAAACAGAAGATTTATATCCCGTCTGTGATTCACAGGAAAATCAGAAATGCGCCAAACAGTGTTACTGGCGCTACTTTGGGCAGCAAGAAAATGACATGGACATCCAATATTGGACAGATTGGGTGGGTAGACGTATGGATCATGTTAAAGAAATGAGCCGCCTTGTCGATCTTTACATTGCCCCATCAAAATACTTAATGGATCGCTTCATAGGAGATTTTCATATCAACCCTGAGAAAATGATTTATTTAGATTACGGCTTTCATCGCGATCGGCTTCAGGGCAGAGTACGTGAAAAAGAAAACGATTTCACATTCGGTTATATTGGAACACATAAGCAGGCAAAAGGCATTTTTCATCTCATTCAGGCATTTTCCAAAGTTTCTGAAAGAGCTCAACTCAAAATCTGGGGGTCATCTTTATCTCTCTTCACCCAGTCCCTTCAAGCTTATGCCAAGACTTTAGGGCCAAAGATCGAAGAAAAAATTCATTGGATGGGTGGATACCGAAACGATGACATCGTCCAGGATGTTTTTAATCATATCGACGCAATTGTAGTCCCCTCCATTTGGGGTGAAAATTCACCGCTTGTCATTCATGAAGCATTAGAAGCACAAGTTCCTGTTATCACAGCAGATTACGGTGGGATGAAAGAGTATGTGCATCACGAAATCAACGGCCTTCTCTTTAAGCATCGGGATCCGATTGCTCTAAGCATTCAGATGCAAAGACTCATCAGCGATCCTGTTTTAAAAGATAAAATTAGCCGAGGCGGCTACTTCCAATCGTCTGATAAACGGATTCCCTGTATTCGAGAGCACACGAAAAGTGTGACAGATCTCTATCATCAACTCATCCAACAAAAGGAGTACACCTATGTCTCATAAAGAAGGACCTTGGCGTATCACATTTGATACGAATCCAGATGACTGCAATCTCCGATGTATCATGTGCGAAGAGCACTCGATTTATAGCTCATGCCAAACTAAAAGAAAAGAAGCGGGGCTTCCGCGTAGAAGGATGGATATTGCGCTGATACGCAAGGTGCTGGAAGAATCTAAGGGATCTCCTTTGCGCGAAATTATCCCTTCTACAATGGGAGAGCCGCTTCTTTATAGGCATTTTGAAGAGATAATAAATCTCTGCCATGAATATAACGTCAAGCTGAACCTGACTACCAATGGGACGTTTCCAAAATTTGGAGCAACCCAGTGGGCTAAAAAAATTGTGCCAATAGGCTCGGATGTAAAAATTTCATGGAATGGAGCCACCAAACAAACATCGGAGTTGATCATGATAGGCTCCAATTTTGAAGATAGGCTTCAAAATGTCCGAGATTTCATCCAAATCCGAGATGAAATTGCCGCAAGCGGTGGAAATTTTTGCCGAGTCACTTTTCAGCTGACATTCTTAGAGACAGGACTTGAAGAACTACCTGAAGTTGTTAAGCTCGCGGCAAGTTTAGGCGTCAATCGTGTGAAAGGACACCATCTATGGGTGTTTACTGAAGAGATGAAAAAACAAAATATGCGCAGAGATAATGATGCGATCAAAAGATGGAATCAAATTGCTCTCCAAGCCATAGATGCCGCAGAAAATCATCGACTTCCTAATGGAGAAAAAGTGCTGTTGGAAAATATCTACCCCCTCGATGAATCGTCCGTGGAAGAGCTCATTCCAGATGGAGTCTGTCCATTCCTTGACCAAGAGGCTTGGGTTTCTTCTGAAGGACGTTTCAACCCCTGCTGTGCTCCAAATGAAGAGAGACTAAAGCTCGGAGATTTTGGGAACCTCAATACAACATCGATCGAAGAGATTTGGACCGGAAGGATTTATCAAGATTTAAAGCAAAATTACCTCAAAAATTCTGTCTGCAAAAAATGTAATATGAGAAAGAAAAATGTCTTGGCAGTTGTTTGAAGTTGCACCAGATCAAACCCATCATACTTTAAATGGGAGCCCCATCTACGATAACAGGTTTACATCTGTCCTTAAATTTCATGAGCCAGGGCTTGCTCCCGTTTTAGATCTGTCAGGGGCTTATCATATCGACTCTTTGGGAAATGAAGCTTATCCGCAGCGATTCTTAAGGACATTTGGATTTTATCATGGTAAAGCAGCCGTTCAATCTTCCTCCGGCTGGCATCATATTTTACCAGATGGCAAATCGCTTTATGACCATAGATTTGCTTGGTGTGGAAACTTTCAACAAAATCACTGTGCTGTTAAAGATTTTCAGGGGAGATTTTTTCACATTGATCAGAAGGGCAGTAGGACCTACCTCCATTCATATAAATATGCAGGTGACTTCCGCGATGGATATGCGGTTGTTCTTGATGACACAGGCCTGAGCACGCATATCGATTTTAGCGGCACGCCCTTACACGGAAAAAAATTTATTGACCTCGATTGTTTTCACAAAGGCTTTGCAAGAGCTCGTGATGAGAGAGGGTGGTTCCACGTTGATCTACAAGGATCTCCGCAATATACTGCTCGTTATAGCAGTATTGAGCCGTTCTATAATGGTGTCTCGCGTGTTGAAAAGCACGATGGAATGCTTCTACTTATCAATGAAAAAGGGGAAGAGATGGCCATTTTAAGAGAGGGGATAGAGGGGACATTTCATGCTGTTTCTGCAGAGCTTGTTTCATTCTGGAAATTTTACACTCTTGACGCAGCATGCCAGCTTAATTTATTTGATTATCTACCCTCTACAACGCTTGCCTTATCCGAAAAACTTTCTCTTCCAATCTCTTCCACTGAAAAACTTTTAAACGCTCTAGCTGAAATGCAGTATATTGAATGCTCTTCTAAAGTTTGGCGTTTACTTAGTAAAGGAGAACTTCTTACCAAGCACCATCCTTTCACACTTGCACCTGCCCAAAAATATTGGAAAGATGAACACCTCACTGCTTGGAAAGACCTCATATACAGCTTGCAAACAGGAAAATCTGCATTTGAAAGCATTTATAAAACTTCATGGTTTAAATATCTTGAAAATGAACCCGAAAAAAAAGCCCTCTTCCATGAGGCTATTTCAATTTATGCAAAGCATGACTACAAAGCCATTTGCTCGAAAATTGACTTTAGTAGCCATAAAACAATTGTAGATATCGGCGGCTCTAGCGGAGCGCTGCTCTTTGAAATCCTTTCTAAATATCCTCATCTCCAAGGTATTCTGCTAGATCTTCCCGGAGTTGTTTCGCTTGTTCAAATACCTCTGCAATTAAAAAACCGTGTCCATCTTATTGGAGCTGACTTTTTTGACTCTTGGCCCTCATTCAACGCTGATGGAGCGATACTTTCGAGAGTTTTGCATGATTGGTCCGATCAAAATTGCATCGATCTTTTAAAAAAAGTCCAAAGTTCATGTCCCACTCTTTACATCATCGAAAATATCTTACAAAACCACAGCGGCTCTTTGCTCAATCTCAACATGCTTGTCATGACGGAAGGAAAAGAAAGAACCTTGCAAGATTTTGAAAACCTTTTCGCAAGTGCCGGACTCCAGCTTCAAGGTACCACCCCTCTGAATGAAGTTAGTACAATATTCACAACACGATCTGATGGATGAACTAAATGAACGAGAATGAATGGATTCAGCTCCTTGAAAAAATATTAATCAGTAGAAATCCTTTGCAAGGAGACATCTTAAACCCAGATACAGTTTATGGACCATGTAAAGGGAATATTTTTCTAAAAAATATGATTGAAGACCCCAGTATTGAGATTGGCGATTTTACATATGCGCATATGGAACATATGGAAGGGGAGAAAGTCGTTAGAAGTCTAGTTCCATATTCGTTTGGAAGAAAAAAACTGAAGATAGGAAAATTTTGCTCTATTGGGTTTGGAACACAATTTATCAGTCCCTATGCTAATCATCAAATGCATTCTTTTACTACATACCCCTTCTGGCATATTTTTAGTCAGAAAGAGACTCTTTTACCTTGGCTTGAAGATGCAGAGTCCAAAGGAGATACAGTCATTGGAAACGATGTTTGGTTTGGGAGAGAATGTACCATTCTCCCAGGGATTAAAATTGGCGATGGTGCTGTGATTGCCGCTCATTCAGTCGTCGTTCAAGACGTTCCACCCTATGCCGTTGTAGGTGGCAATCCTTCTAAACTGATCAAATACCGCTTTTCTCAAGACATTATCGATGAGCTTCTAAAGATCAAGTGGTGGGAGTGGGATCTTGAGCGTATAAAACAAAATCACACCATCCTGATGGGACATGATATTCAAAAGCTTCTTTCGCTTTTAGATTAACCTATCATCTAGTGTCTTAAGACTATCTCATGAATTTCTATTTCTAGCTTAGAACTTGAATCTTTAAGCACATTGAAAAATTTAATGTTGAGATTTTATGCCAACACATTATTCACATGGAATTGGACTAATCATAAATGTAAACCCAAGCTTTTCGATTTCTTCTTTTGCTCTAACTACTTCTCTCATTGCAAGCAATGAGCTAGCTCTCATCCATTTCCCATCATTAGATCTAAAAGCTAGTACAAAGTTGAGAGATCCTGTTTTAAGCGCTTGAAATAATCGAAATGCATTTTGTTGATCCCTATCTCGCTGGCAGTATTGCCATGTTTCAACTGAATCTGGATGGTTATATGTTACGTTTCTTGTATTGAAAATCACTTGAGCTGAAATAACCAACTGCGAAACAGCTTCTTTTATATGGGTTCCGAAAGACTTTTTTACATGATAGATAAAGACTTTATTTTCATCGTAAATTTGTAGAATATCGAATAATTCAATGTTTGAACGAAATTTACTATTTCCATCAAACCAATTAGTTGGGTGAGAGCTTCGATTTAAATTCATATAAGATCTATTATAAGACGGTTCAGATTGATCATAATTAGTCCATGGAATCGATAAATAACCAGCTCTCTGACTATTCAAAACAACTTCTGGTAAAGACACAACTCTATTAAAGGATTCGCGTACTAAGTTGACATAGTCACGTTTAATTTGATACCAAAGAGTACCAAGTTTAAAATATACATCGCCGGTATCAGTGCTTACCCAACCATCGATACAATCCATGAGATAGTTACCATACCAATTTCCGCTTGTTGAAAGATATTGAATGGAAATATTTCTATTGGCGATAAAACTTAAAAGAAGTTCTTTGTGGGTGTCTTGTTCTGGGTCAATAGCGTATCCTGCAACTCGACTTTGAAGAACCCTTTTAAAAACCTCAAAATCCATAGGAAGTGTTAAAGCTGGCAAATCAATATAGTGAGATTCAGTTATCCCACCACTTCCATATCCATATCTTCTTCTTTCTTGATGGATACGAAGGCTCATTGCTTTAGAATACCATCTTTCAGAAAGCCTCATGTTAAACGTCCATCCTTCTAAGCTGAAACCAGCAAGATATCGACATGTACTCCATTCTAACTGCTTTTGAGTTTTATTGTTTACTTGTTCTAAGTTGTTTTCTGGGAGCCCTGGAATATCCCACGTAAATATGGGTATTGTTTCGTCTTGCAAAGCTAAGTCTTCGACAATATTCACATATTGCTCTAATGAAAAATTTTTGTAGATTAATATCCCATTTTCTTTGAACTTCACTTTTATCCCGGTTCCTACAGCTGTAAATTCGCGACAGACCAAGCCACTTTGATTCACGGTTTCGGGAAAAGATTGCTGAATGACTAAATCAGATTCTGAAATAGGTCCAAAAAGTTGACTTGTAGCAATTTGTTGTATGCGACCAAAAAGATATGCTAGTCGTTTAGAGCATAGTCTTGGAAATTGCATTAAGCAATCACTTCGAATCTGTTTATAGGCTTTGCTTGTTGCAAGAACATAAACAGGAGGGTCATTCGCTATAGAACCTTGAAATAGAAAGATAAGATATTCGTAATGTTTACTGCTGATAATTTCATCTTCTTCGCTATCAGAAGAGTCTTTAGAAATAGAAGACAACATTGCTAATGGCTTCTTTGTGTTGTCTTCTATAGAATAAATTTGGATAGACCAATTTTTTATATTTGTATTTGCTATGGGTGTTTTATTGAAGTGTCTTGATGCGAATTCTATTTTCGATCTTCTATGGAATTCTGCAGACGCTTCCCAATCCGCAACCGGCGCTAATTTGGCAATGTTCAATGGTATAAGATTACCTTTAATTGCCATACATCCTCCTTAAAAAATGGTAAAATAGTAACTTCAAAATCTTTTCAATAATTATTTTTGAATAGGACAATATTTTTTTCAATCTAAATAGGTGTTTTCTGCAAATGTCTCCTTTTATTGGTCAGTTTAGACTTTAGAGAGCTAATATTGTTTCTCTTATTAACTAACTTTTCCCCCCCTACCATTGAGAAAATCTTTGAAGCGATGGAATATGTAGTGCTCAAAATTAGCAAATATCTTCAAGGCTTCAAATACGATTTTTGAACTCAAGAAGAAACGGCCAAAAAGGTTTACTAGGTCAGAGAGACAAATTTATCGCAAAGTTTCTTTTATGATCACTGTGATATAATGTGTCTTTTTTATGCTTTGAGCGCTAAACCATCTTCTTTGATTCTTTTTCAAGAGGATGTTATAGTAGACAATTCGTCCTCGGCGCGAGTTGAACGCGCGACCTGCCGCTTAGGAGGCGACCGCTCTATCCACCTGAGCTACGAGGACAGGACAATTATTTTACTTATAATAAGGAATCTATGGAAGCAGATATCGGTTTGATCGGCCTAGCAGTAATGGGGCAAAATCTTGTTTTAAATTTAAATGACCATGGCTACAAGGTTGTTGTCTTCAACCGGACGGTCTCAAAGGTGGATGATTTTTTGAAAGGGCCTGCGAAGGGAACGGATGTGATAGGAGCCCATTCTCTAGGGGATTTTTTAAAAAAATTAAAACGGCCTCGTAAAGTCATGATGATGGTGAAAGCCGGGTCTGCAGTTGATGATTTAATTGAAGAGTGTCTTCCATTTCTTGAGAAGGGGGATATTTTAATCGATGGTGGAAATAGTCTTTACCTTGATACCGAAAGACGGGTGAAGGATCTAAATGCAAAAGGAATCCTTTTCTTAGGAGTCGGTGTCTCAGGAGGAGAAGAAGGGGCTCGCTTTGGACCTTCGATTATGCCAGGAGGAAGTCAAGAGGCATGGCCTCACTTGAAGCCGATTTTTCAAGCGATAGCGGCTAAAGCCGAAGACGGCTCGCCTTGTTGCGACTGGGTCGGTGAAGGGGGAGCCGGGCACTATGTGAAAATGGTGCACAATGGAATTGAATATGGAGACATGCAGCTGATTGCAGAAGCGTATCATTTGCTGCGTGATCTGACAGGATCTTCTGATATCGCCTCTATTTTTGCTAAGTGGAATCAAGGGGAGCTTAAAAGCTATCTGGTTGAAATCACTGCGCAAATCTTTCAAAAGCGAGATACGGATGGAAAACTTCTTCTCGATAAAATTTTAGATGTAGCAGGACAAAAAGGAACGGGCAAGTGGACTGGAATCAATGCTTTGGAACTCGGCATTCCTGTTACACTGATTGCAGAATCTGTCTTTGCTAGGTATCTTTCTTCACTTAAATCAGAAAGAGTCGAAGCTTCAAAATTATATCATCTGCCTAATAAATCGGTGAAACTGGACGCCTCGCAGGTAGAATCTGCTCTTTATGCTTCTAAAATTGTCAGTTACACCCAAGGGTTCATGCTGATGCAGGCAGCTGCTAAGGAAATGGGTTGGAATCTAGATTACGGCACGATTGCGCTTCTTTGGAGAGGAGGGTGCATTATCAGGAGTCAATTTTTAGGAGAAATTCAGAAAGCTTTTGCGAAAAATAAATCTCTTCCTTCGCTGCTACTGGATCCATTCTTCAAAGATGAAATGACTAGATCGGCTCTCAAGTGGAGAGAGACGGTGTCTGCAGCAGCTCTAGCTGGTATTCCAATTCCTGCGCTTGCTTCGGCATTAACATTTTTTGATGGGTTTAGGACTGCACATCTGCCTGCCAATCTCATCCAAGCTCAGAGAGATTTTTTTGGCGCGCATACCTATGAAAGGGTTGATCAGCCAAGAGGACAATTTTTCCATACACAATGGATTTGAAGAAAAAAGGATAAAATATGAAATGGATCGCAGCCTTATGTCTTTTATTTACAGCGCCTGCTTTTACAGAGGAGAATCAAATGAAAAAGCCTGTTGTTAAAATCGAAACAAACATTGGAAGTTTTGAGGTGACTCTCTTCCCGGATGTCGCACCCAAAGCGTGTGAAAACTTTTTGAAACTCGCAGAGAGTAACTATTATAACGGGACTATTTTCCACCGTGTTATCCCAAACTTTATGATTCAAGGGGGAGATCCACAAGGAACAGGAGCTGGTGGGCAGTCGATCTGGGGTAAATCATTTGAAGATGAGTGCAAAAATGACATTAAGTTTGATAAAGCCGGCTATTTAGCCATGGCTAATCGGGGCCCCAACACTAATGGCAGTCAGTTTTTTATCACAACCGTTGCAACATCTTGGCTTAATATGAAACATACTATCTTCGGTCAAGTAACTGCGGGCTACGATGTAGTAAAAAAGATTGAAAGTATGGGAAGCCAAAGCGGCAGACCTTCTGAGAAAATTGAGATTTTGAAAATTACTCAGATGCCTTAAGAACTTCCATGAAAGCAGATTGGGGAATATTGACTTTCCCAATCTCTTTCATTCGTTTCTTTCCTTCTTTCTGCTTTTCCCAAAGCTTTCTTTTTCGTGTGATGTCGCCGCCATAACATTTTGCCGTGACGTTTTTCGTAATCGCCCGAATCGTTTCACGGGCAATGACTTTACCACCGATGGCTGCTTGAACAGGGACTTTAAACTGCTGCATAGGGATTACTTCGACGAGTTTTTTACAAATCGCTCTTCCGCGAGATTCGGCTTTGGTTCTATGAACAAGGCAGGAGAAAGCATCGACTGGTTCTTCATTAACTCGAACTTCCAGCTTGATGATATCACTCTTTTGGTAGACGTCAAATTCATAATCAAAAGATCCATAGCCGCGTGTGACTGATTTGAGTTTGTCATTGAAGTCCGTGATGATTTCATTAAGAGGAAGAAGGTAGGTCAGAAGTAAGCGTGTGGCATCGATTGTCTCTGTTTTTTCAAGCCTTCCTCGCTTATCCATTCCAAGACTCATGATAGCGCCTAAATATTCAGCAGGAGCCATGATATGGCATTTCACCCACGGCTCTTCGACAAAATCAATTTGAGCGGGATCTGGGTAGTGTGCGACATTATCAATCGATACAACCTGTCCATTTGTAAGAGCAAATTTGTAAACAACCGATGGAGCTGTTGTGATGATATCGAGATTAAAATGTCTCTGCAGCCTTTCGAAGACAATTTCAAGATGCAAAAGACCTAAGAATCCACATCTAAAGCCAAATCCAAGTGCCATGCTGCTTTCTTGCTCAACGTAAAGGGCCGAATCATTCAGCTGCAATTTGCTAAGAGCATCGCGCAGAGTTTCAAAATCACTGGAGTCGACAGGATAAATTCCTGCAAATACAACCGGCGCAATCACGCGGAACCCAGGAAGAGGTTCATCTGCGGGTGCTTTAGTTGAGGTGAGGGTGTCGCCGATTTTGACATCTGCTGTATTTTTAATATTGGCAATCACATAGCCCACTTCACCCGGGCGTAGTTTTTCGACAACAGTAGCATCAGGTGTAAAAATACCGACTTCTAAAACTTCAAAACCTTTGCCAGACGCCATCATCGTGACAAGTGACTTTTTAGTGATCTCTCCGCTCATCACACGGACATAAACCATCACTCCGCGGTAGGTGTCGTAATGAGAGTCAAAAATAAGGGCTCGCAAAAGATCATCTGTCGGCTCCTTTGGAGGGGGAACAAGAACCAAAATGCTTTCTAAAATCTCTTTAATCCCAACGCCCATTTTTGCAGAACAGAGAATAGCATTGCTCGAGTCGATGCCAATGACGTCTTCGATCTGTTTTTTAACTGATTCAACATCTGCAGAGGGAAGGTCGATTTTATTGATCACGGGAAGAATTTCTAAATTTCGATCGATGGCAAGATGCACATTGGCCAGAGTTTGAGCTTGAACACCTTGAACTGCATCTACAACGAGCAAAGCACCTTCGCATGCAGAAAGAGACCTGGATACTTCATAAGAGAAGTCGACATGCCCTGGTGTGTCAATAAAGTTGATCTGGTAGGTTTCTCCATCTTCTGCTTTATAAAGCATCGTCACAGGGTGAGCTTTGATGGTGATTCCTCTTTCTCGTTCCAGATCCATCTTGTCTAGGACTTGCTCTTCCATTTCTCGATCAGGAACCGTGCCTGTGAGCTGAAGCAGACGATCAGCAATGGTCGATTTTCCATGGTCGATGTGGGCAATAATAGAAAAGTTTCTAATTCGTTTCCGTTCGTATGATGTCATATGGGTCACTCTATTGTAGGTCAATCACTTGTAGGAGTCAACCGCTCTGAGTTAAAATAAAAACTAGACAGCAGTAAAAATTATTCAATTGTGATATCATGGATGGACTATGGCAACGGGCAGCACCGCTTCTGATAACAACCCCAAAAAATGGAATCCCTGGAGCATCTGGAGCCAGGCACCTGATGCGACATCCGTCATAGAAACGCATACCAACCAGGATTCCAATAAGATTTCCATCAATGTGAGTGATTGGTTGATGCTGGGTAGCGCCCTTTCTTTATCATCTGCAATGGGTGTCATCGTTCTAAATCTAGCTGGAAGAATCTCTTTTACCAAACCATTTGGAACCTCTGTCGTGAGCGCTGTCGTACTGAGTTTTTTAGGAGTGATTTATAAAGATCAAACGGTCGATGCAGCTCCTATCGTAAAACAAATTAAAAGAATTATACCTTCATCCAGCACACTGGATGAAGGATCTTTCTTTGATTATGATGGCCAAAAATATTACATTGCTAGAACCGTTGCAGATGGCGCCTGCGCGCTCCATGCAGTCCTAGGGTCTAAAGAGAGTGGATCTTATAGAAGGGCGGACGCCCGGCAGCACTACACAGAAAAGCTGTATCAAAAATTAGAAGATCCTCTTTTCAGTGAGAAATGGAAAGAGTGGATGATCCATTTCGTGAAAGATTATTTAAGTCCAAATCCCGGGCGGTACTCAAAACTTGTTTTTAATCAACAACTGGTTGCTAATTTAAACGAAGAGCTTGCTCAATTGGAAGCTAAAAGATCGGCACTTAAAGAGCAGCAGGAAGAGCTATTTGACAAGGCACTTGATCTCGAGGAAGTAAGGTCCAAGCTTAAAGAACTTATTCTAGGAGAAGAGGTGAGACGAAGTCTTGCGAATGGAATGCTTCAGCAGCAACTAGAAGAGCGAGTATTTGCTTATGCAAAAATGCGAGAATCTTTAAACGAAATCATTCAGTTAATTATTCAAAATCCTATTGGACAGGCCATTCAACAGAATCAAGATGCGCTTAATAGGATGGATGAAGAAAGGGCTGAGTGTTATCGCAGATGTATCGAAAGGCCTGAAATTTTAGAGGCCTATGTTGAAGGAGTTCAGCGGTGGGATTATTATTTTGCCACGCAAGAAATTGGTTTGATGGCGCATTTATTTGATCTCAGGATCACTGTGTTCCATCAGCTTCCATCAGAAGAGGTCGATATTGTCACCGAAGAAGGAGCACGAGAATCTGAGCCCGTTGCCATATTTCATAAAGGGATTCACTTCTCTCACTGCGAGCTTCAAAAGAGATTGTGAAGCAATCTTAAAATATCTTGGTACGTTAAATAAATAAAGAAGAGAACAAGTAGAATCACGAAGGGGATGACCCACCTTTCCATCGTTTTTGCGCGGATCGGTTTTCCTTTAAAGATTTCAATCACAGAAAAGAGAACATGTCCGCCATCAAAGACGGGAATCGGCAGCAGATTTAAGATGGCTAAGTTGAGGCTGACAAACCCTAGCCAGTAAAGGGCATCTAGTATGCCATGGGACCAGCTATTTTGAAGAGCCTGAACAATTCCTACAGGGCCGCTCATGTGTTTGGCTGATGTTGCTCCTGAGAAAAGGCTTGTGAGGGTTTTCCACGTATTTTCTAAGACTTTAATAAATTGTTTTGTAGGCGGTGGATTAAAGGAGACGGTGCGGTCTGCAAAATAGGCTCCTAATATCAGCTTTTTCTGGCCTTGCTCTAAATTTTGAAGAAGCATTTCGCGCGCTTGAGGATCTTCAACCTTCTCAAACTCTTTTTTTAACGCTTCATATTGAGCTGTTAGTTGGGCGCGTGTTTTGGCATCCAGATCAAGCTCTGAAAGAGGTTTTAAACGGACGGGCTTTAAAAGTTGTAAGTTATCGACCTGTGTCTGCAAGCTGGGTGTACCGATCGAATCAATGATTTTTGATAGAGAAGCGGTGTCAAAAGACGTCTCAAAAGAAGTATCTGCCTCATTCCAAGGAGTGGTGGAAGTTGAGGCTTTTTTCTGTACAATCACAAGAGCTGATCTTTCCTGCACAAGAGAAAATAGATCGAAAACATTTTCTACAGGTGTGCCATTGACAGCGACAATGCGGTCGCCAGATTGTACTTTTTCTGCTAGCTCATCCATCGGTGAGATTTCTTCCGCATAGGAATTCATAAAAGAGAGGGCGTCTTCAATAAGGCCCGAAGAACTGATTTGGTAAGGGATGAAGTAAAGATCATTCAGCTTTCCTGAAAGATTTGCCTCATGTCTCCAATCATCCAGCTCATCTTTGAAATTCTGTGAAAGACGAAGGTCATTAATTTTGAGGCGGGGGACTTTAATTTGAAAATAAATATCCTCTCTTTGAAGAGTGAGAAGAGAGGTCGATTCATTAATCAAGACTGATAATTGCGGCTGGGAAAAAATAAGAGATCCATCGATCCAAACAATGCGATCGCCTTTTTCGATACCGCTATCTTTAATAGGGGCTGCAGGAGATGAATAGTCATTAAAAATTAAATATTGAGCAGGGGCAATGCCGAATTGATCCACCCTTTCTTGGGGTGTTTTAGCTGTAGGAAGAGTGACAGTAAAAGGGGATTTGGTGCCCGTCCAATAATCGAGATGATCTCCTTGAAGAGTGTTTTCGTGATTGCTAAGCGCTAATTTGGTTTGGCGGTCTTGGTAGCCGTCATACGGCTCCCCATTGATCGCATTAAAAACATCTCCTGGATTGATATCGGATGATTTAAGAGCGGAATTAGAGTCGACGTAGCCGACGATATGTGTGAGATCATGAAATGATTTATCTTGGCCGCCTGCCATCCAAATCACAGTAAAAGCAACGAATGCAAAAGCGAAGTTTGTGATGGGACCTGCGAGCGCAACCTTAATCCGTTGAAAAGGGGTTTTTCCATAAAAACCATCGGGGATTTGATGAGGCTCCAGATGAGATCCAGGGCCCGCTTGTTTTTCCATCCCTGCCATTTTGACATAGCCGCCAAAAGGTAAAACACAGATCTGCCATTTGACACCATTGACTTTCCATTGACGAAAAGCCGGTCCAAACCCGATTGAAAAAACTTCAACTCTAATACCGTTTCTTCGAGCAACAAAATAATGTCCCAGCTCATGAATAAAAATTAAAAAACTCAGGCCTAAAATCGCTAGAACAAGATAAAAGATATTTAAAATTAGCATTCGTTTTTTTCTCTATTATTGATTGTTAGCTATTAAACCTCGGGACCGCCTAAAAGTCAATGCAGCTGAAAGAAAATAACCAAGAGATAGAAGTGTTACGATGAGACCGCCAGTTGAAAGAGGAAGATGGTGAATAGATAAAATATGCCTTGAGAGGGCAACCCCCATAAGAGAGAAGCCGACCCCTATTCCGACTGTAAGCAGAAGTAGGGTGGGTAAGCGATGTGAGTAGTGGCGTGCAATGAGCGTAGGACCGACTAAAAAAGCCAGTACAAGCAGTACCCCGACAGCGCGGATGGAAACAACGAGCGTCAGAGCAGTGAGAGCCATTTGAAGATAGTGGTATCTGGTGACTTTAAGGCCTGAAGAAGCTGCAAGCTGCGGATCAAAAGCAGAAAAAGCCCAAGGTCTATAGGCAAGAAGAGTTAAGATGAGATTTAATGCCGCTACAGCTCCAGCATATAAAGTGTCGCTGCGACCTAAGGCATCAATATTTCCGGTGATAACCTCAACTCCAATGTGACTGCTTCGAGTGTAAAGTGTGACCAAGAGAATTCCTAGAGCAAAAAGAGTTGTGAAAACAAGGCCGATGGCAGCATCTTCTTGCAATTTAAAAAAATGGGCAGCGCCTTCTGTAAACAGAACTGTTAAAAAAGCTGAAATCACGCTTGCGAAAATGAGCAGGGGGACGCTAAGGTCTAAACCAGCTGCTTGGCTAGTCAGCAGAAAACAAATCACAATTCCCACAAGGGTCGTGTGAGATAAAGAGTTAGCAAGCATTGTCATCTTTCGAAGGGTTAGGAAAGTTCCCAAGAGTCCTGTTGAAATAGAGATAGCCACTAATACTAAAAGCTGAACTTCATCAGAAGGGAATCCAGAAAGAGGAATCTGTCCTGTTATTCTTTTAAAAAGAATAACGAAGAATTCAAAAAAATTAACACCCCAATAGGGATTCATCGGTCGTTCCTGGGTGGGATAGGTTGCCTATGAGGATCAACAGAAGGGTCGTTGAGAAGAAGGGTTAGCTGTTTTTCTAATGCAGGGGAGAAAAGGTGTTCAAGCTCTTCTGCTGAGCGGTGCACTTTTTCAACATTTTGACCGAGGTACTCAACGAGATAAACTTCCCAAAGACGGTGCAACCTCACAATTTTTTGAGCCGCTGCTTCTCCATTGGGAGTAAGAGTTCCATCTTTTGTGATCCATCCTTTCATCTTCATGAAGAATTTAATCAGAAAAGAAAGTTCTGTTTTGAGATCTGGCTTCTTCCAGATCAGCTTCACGCTGTTTTCCAATTTGCATTTGAAGCGAAACGTTTGCATGCGAATCAAGCGTACAAGAAGACCGGTTCGAGGAGCAATCAAAAGGCTGAAAATGCAAAGACAAGAAGAGGAGATTAAAATCATGGGTCCTGTTGGTAAAGAAAATTGGTTGGATGAAAGTTTATAGGAAAGAAGGTTTCCTATAAGAGCAGAGGTCAGACCAAAGAAACTTGAAAGGATGAGTAATGTTGAAAATTTGCGCGACCATGGTTTAGCAGCAACTGGTGGTCCGATGAGCATCCCTGCCATGAGAACAACACCTACACTTCGAATTCCTAGAATAATTGCAGTTACGATCAAAAGAAAAGTAATAATCTCCAAAGGTTTATAGCAGAGTCCTAAAGAATGAGCGAATGTCTTGTCAAAATAGATCAATTTGAGGCGAGGGTAAAAAAGAAAAAGGAAGATGATAAGAAGAAAAGCAAAACTTCCGTAGAGCAGGGCCTGGCTTGCGGTCATAGTTGCCGCTTGTCCATAAAGGTATAGGAGTGATTGACGGTAACCCATGGGATACGATTTTTGTAAGACACTGGCAAGTAAAATTCCCCATCCCATGAAAGAAGCAAGAATAAAAGTGAGAGCAGAATCAGATTTTACGTTCCAGTTTGACTCCATCCAATGAACGCACTGTAGCCCTAACAAGGAAAAAGCAAAGCCTCCCAAAGTCATTGCCAAAAACATCCATTCTGAAAAATGAGAAGGCATTAAAGATAAAATAAAAATCCCGACTAAAATTCCTGGAAAGGCAGCATGAGAAAGGGTTTCTCCAATTAAACTACGCCTTTTTAAGAGGACCATACTCCCAACAAGCGAAGAGCCCACAGCCATGCAAAGAGTGCCAAGCATCGAAGTTCGAACGACAGGATTGGTAAAAAAATCGATCACAATATTCCCGATGTTTGATTCTGAGCTAAAAACACAGCTTCATCTAAGAGACGGGATCCTTGTCCATATGTTTTAGCAAGATTCTGAGAAGTTAACACTTCGTTTGTTGGACCTGCCGCAATGAGGCATGTATTGAGAAGAACAAGCCAATCAAACACCTTTTGCGCTGTGATCAGGTCATGGTGCACCATAATAATAGTCTTGCCTTGAGCCTTCAGTTTTGCAAAAAGATGAAGAAGCGTTTTTTCTGTCGCTAGGTCAATACCTGCAAAAGGTTCATCGAGTAAGAAGAGATCTGCGTCTTGGACAAGAGCTCTAGCAATAAAAAGCCTCTGCTGCTGACCACCGGAAAGCTGGCCGATCTGACGGTGTGAAAGTTCTTCCATCTCAACTGCCTTAAGCGCATTTAAAACAGCTTGCTTATCGTCTTTTGAGGCCCACTTCATAACTCCCATTCGGCCAAATCTGCCCATCATCACCAGGTCATAAGCAGTTAGGGGAAAGTCCCAATCCACCGATGACCTTTGAGGGACATAGGCAACTTTTTGTCTGATACTTTCTAAAGGCGATCCAAAAAAGCTAACAGTTCCAGACAGAGGAGGGGTAAGTCCTAATAAGGCTTTTAAAAGAGTGCTTTTTCCCGCGCCATTGGGCCCGATAATTCCAATCAAAGAGGCTTTAGGAAGAGAAAATGAAATATCCCATAATACAGCGGTTTCATCGTAGCTGACACTCAGCTGCTCAACATCAAGGGCATTCATGGTTGGCTCCAAGCTTCGTAGAGCAGCAAGGCATTATGCTTCATCATCTCTTCATAAGTCAGAGGGTTCAAATTAGAATCTGCAAGTGTATCCGAATATAATGATTGGGTTGAAATAGTAACAACGATCCCTTTCTCCAGGCAGATATCAGCTATTTTCTTCAATGAATCTTGACTGACGTTTGTTTCAGAAAAGAGAATGCGGATTTGATTTTTTTGTAAATGCTCAATCACTCTCTGCAAATCTCTAAAGCCTAGCTGGCCATCGGGAGCTAGCCCTTCTGGCGCACAAAAACGATCTTTCCAAACTCCCTCATGTCCAAGATAACGCCTTGTAAAGTAGTTGAATGCGTCATGGCTAGTCACCAAGTACCGTTTTTCTTGAGGAATTGACTTGAGTTTATCCTCTATCCAGGCATCTAATGCCAGCAGTTCTTTTTCAACCAAAACCCCTTGAGTTTCATAATATTCTTTGCCTTCAGGATCGACAGCAATAAGATGAGAAACGATAGGGTCTATGGTTTTTTTCCATAAATCAACATCGAGCCAAATATGGGGATCTACTTGCCCCTGGTCTTGCAAGATAAGAGAAGGATTGTTTTTGCGGATCTTTTCACCTAACGCTACTGCATGAGGATGCTCTTGGAGTTTTGCTTGTAAACTCGCGGTGTGCTCTAGGCCGAGGCCATTGCAAAAAACAAGCTTAGCAACTGCAAACTTTTCGTCATCCCCCTTAACGAGCTCATAGCTATGCGGGTCCATCGAACGATCCATTAGCGAAAGATGTTGAATTCTATCGCCGCCAATCCGAGCCACCAGATCATCAATAATGGGAGTCGTGCAAAGAACTTTAACTTTTGAATTAGGAGCCCTCCAGTCTTCCAGATCAGACGAAGAATTTTGGCATCCAAAGAACCCGAAACAAAGTATAAATAGGAATATAGATTTCATTGGTTTTATTATGCCCCAACCCCCTAAAAAATTCCATGGTATATATGGAGTAAAGAGCAAAACTATCCAAAGTTATTCAAATGTTCCCAAATTATGTTAATTTTAGAATTAATGTGTTACGAGATATAAATTTAATTTGTTAGTTCTTGCGTTAATATTATCATTTTTTATAAACTCCCGAAAAAACTCTAATTCTAAGGAGAAAAAGAAATGAGTCACGAAACAGTTGAGCCTAGAACAAAAAATCTCAAAGAAATTGAAGAGATAATTGCAAAGGCTATAAAAAAAGTAGGGGCAAAACGAGAAAATGATATTTGCCGCTATATCCCGATGACTTCTGGTGGGTATATGCACCATTTTACTCTTAAAAAGATGAAAACCAAGCAGCCCGGCGAACTTGGAAGTATGATTGAAAAATTTATTATTAATAGCGACCGTCCTGGTATGGTTGCTCCAAAGCAAAGAGCTCCAAGGGGTTCTCGCAAAAGACGCGACCACCTCACATTTACCCGTACACAGCTCGAGCGCATGCTTGCGATTGCCAGACTTGCAGGGGATAAAGAAATGGTGTCTGTACTTTCTCCCAAAAGATCTCTTGCTACCTGCAAGCGTGAACTGATTTCTTCAATCCGTCATAACCGCTTAGAGCCAGAGCTTTGGAATGCTTATGTTGAGGCGATGAATGCTCAACAAATGATTCAAAATAGCGAACTTTTTAACCAAGCCGGTAAATAGTTTCTTTTTTAAGGCCTATGGTGTTTGCCATAGGCCAATCTTTTTTTTTACCCTTGAAATTTCAACAGGATATGCTAAAATAGTCCTCTCTTTGAAAAAAAGTTTCGGAGAGTTATTTCTTCGAATGAATTTATAAACACTAAGGAAAAACACAAATGTCAACGCAAACTAATGCAAAACCCCAATTTGGGAAGTGGCGGTCCTTTTTTTGGCCGATTCACGCATGGGAATTGAAAAAATTTATTCCTATGGCAATGCTCTTTTTCTTTATCAACTTTAACTACACAATCTTACGCGATACAAAAGATGCGCTGGTTGTCAATGCCCCAGGTTCGGGCGCTGAAGCTATTCCCTTCTTAAAGCTTTGGGGAGTCTTGCCTTTTGCCGTCTTATTTATGTTGATGTATTCTAAACTCAGCAACTTACTCAGTAAACCAAAACTCTTTTACACGATGATTTCAGTGTTCATTGGGTTTTTTATGTTGTTTGCATTTGTTTTCTATCCTTATAGAGATGCACTTCACCCTACCGAGTTTGCAGACAAGCTGCAAGCAGCCCTTCCGCAAGGATTTAGCGGGCTTATTGCTATTTTAAGAAACTGGACGTACTCACTGTTCTACATCATGTCAGAGCTGTGGGGAAGCGTTGCTCTTTCTCTCTTATTTTGGGGCTTTGCTAACGATACAACTCGACCTGCAGAATCAAAGAGATTTTATGGAGTCTTTGGAATCGGCGGTAACTTAGCGATGATCATTTCCGGATGGTTCATCATCCACTTCTCAAAAGTTCGCGATCACCTGCCTGCAGGGGCTGATGCGTGGGGAGTCTCTCTAAACTATATGATTGCCATGGTTATTCTTTCTGCCCTCATTATCATGGGGATTTATTGGTGGATTAACAAAAACGTGCTGACTGATACACGTTTTTATGACACTTCTGAGCAACAAAAAGCGAAGAAAGAAAAACCAAAAATGTCAATGACAGAGAGTTTCAAATACTTGGCACGATCAAGATATGTATGTCTTTTGGCCCTTTTAGTTATTTCTTATGGAGTTGCGATCAACCTAGTCGAAGTGACTTGGAAAGACCAACTGAAATTGCTCATGAAAGGGAATTCTAACGATTATAGCGCGTTCATGGGAAGTTTTTCTCAGTGGACTGGAGCTGTCACGATCTTCATGATGCTTTTTGTAAGCAGTAACGTCATTCGTCGATTTGGATGGACAACAGCAGCTTTGATCACTCCTATCGTACTTCTAGTGACGGGCGCAGGCTTTTTCTCATTCATCATCTTCAAAGACTCTCTAGCAGGGTTCATTGCAATGTTTGGAACGTCTCCGCTCATGCTCGCTGTGGTGTTTGGACAAATCCAAAACATCATGAGTAAGTCAACAAAATACTCCCTCTTTGATCCTACTAAAGAGATGGCGTATATTCCTTTAGATCAAGAAGCTAAAGTTAAAGGAAAAGCAGCAATTGACGTGGTAGGCGCAAGACTTGGAAAATCAGGGGGTGCTCTGGTTAACCAAGGACTTATCCTATTCTTCGGGTCAATAGCAGTGATCACTCCTTATGTTGCAGGGATTCTGTTCTTGATCATGTTTGTTTGGATCTGGGCTGCTAAAGGGCTTGGAGTCTTATTTAACAAGCTTTCAAACGAGAAAGAAGAACAAGCAAAAGCTGCAGTATCTACTGAGCCAACTCTAGCAAAAACAACGAACTAAACCGTTTTTGTTTTGAGTAAGTAAAACCCTTTTCCAGGAAACTGGAAAAGGGTTTTTTTTTGATAGGCTTAGAAATCAATTTTGAAGTGGAGTGTTCCACCGATCAGAGAGAGATCTCCATGGTTTTTATCAGCATGGATATCTAATCTGTTTGTTGGAGTTACAGATTCTAAAGAGAAGAGTTGGTTCAAGTTAAACCACTCTTGGGCTTCGAAAGAAAGGGCAATCGTTACCCGAGTAGAACCATTATTATACCAATGGCTCCATCCAAAGCCAAAGTAAGCATCAATGTTTCCACGACCAAAATTGCTCGATTGCTTTCCTTTTAGATTAAAAGGGGCAATGGTTGTAGTTGTGGGAGCATAGAACCCTTTGAATCGTTCACTTACTCTATAGTTTGTGTATAGCAAAGATCCTGAGAGACCTCCCATGAAGAGCCAGTCGCAAGCTACGTAGAAGTTTAAGTCAAATCCAATTCTTGGACCTGCACCCCAAATGCTTTGTTTTGCGCTGAATCTATCAGATACGGCAAAAGAAGAAGTGCTAGATGATTGGAAGTTTGATCGGAAACGGCTGCTGTCTTTGAAAAAGATTGCTGCTCCTCTAAGGCCAATGAAGGGATGTACAGAGAATCTTTTTGTTAGAAAGTACTCACGGCCTATGGTGAAATCTAAGAGATAAAAGTTCATCCGCCAATCTGCTGTCGCTTTAGTTCCTTGTGTTCCAAAAATAGATGAAAACCATTGGGGAGCTATAATTTGGTTGTTTTCAGGATGAGCGTGGATTGTTTTATGCGCATCTGAATAGAGATAAGTACCCCTAAAGCCCACATCCCAACTATCATTGGTATATCCTCCAAGTCCTAATCGTGCACCTGAGCTTAAGTCAAAAGAGGGTTGTTTGATTTTCTCTTTACCTACAATTGCGCCTGTTGCTGAGTCTGTCGATCCAGTTCCTTTCAGTGCAAAGCTGGTATCTTCTAAATTCGGCTTCCAAAAAAGATAGTCAGCTTCAATGTACCAAGTCCGATTATCCTGTAGTTTAAAACCAGGGGTATTTGGCGGGGGGGTAATCTCATCTTTTTTGGGGTCAGGTCTATTTTTTGAGGCCCAAGCTGCCTGAATTGGAGCTTGAAGGCTTAATAATGTAAGTAAAGAAACAATTGATATCCGCTTTTTCATGTATATGATCTCCCTTAATTGAACAAATAAGATTATTTATAATTAATGTCAAATTATTAATATAAACCTAGTGAGTATTAGAAGAATGGAATAAAAAAACTCCCTCACGCAAGTGAGGGAGTTACTTATCTAGGCAGGAGTAAAAAAGAATCTCTTAGAAATCTACTTGAAGATTGAAGGAGAAGCCCATCAATCCTAAAGTTCCATGATCTTGAGAAAAAGTCGTTGTTGGTTTGAAAAAGTCGTTCATATCAAACCACAAAGTACTTTCAAATTGCAAGTTAGGAGCAATTCGGACGGTATTGTTTTTCATCCATTTTTCCCAGCCGATACCGATAGCTCCATCTAAGTTAACTCTGATCGCATCATCATTATCCCGAGATTTTGATGAAGAGAGAGTTTGCACTCCGTTGACTGTGCGTATGGATTTAGACTTTTCTCTAACGTGGTAGTGGCCATAAAGAAGCGCACCTGCAAAGTTTCCAAGGAAAGACCAGTTTCCGGTAAACTTATAGTTGAAGTTTGTACCGGCTCTAGCTCCGATTCCCCAGAAATCTTCTTCCATTTTAACTTTTAACCTTCCGGCCGTTGGTGTTAAAACGCTTCCAGATCTAATGATGAGGTCACCAAAATTGCGGGATTGAAAATCCGTATAGATCAAGGCTCCTCTAAGTCCAATATAAGGATGGAAAATAATTTGGGGGGTCATTGCAAACTGTCTACCCAGCATGAGGTCTAAAACAAAGTAATTCATGCGCCATTCGGCCTTTGTTTTTTCACTCAGAATAGTTGCAAAAGGGTTATAGGATGTTGCAAGTCCTTTACCTTGATCGAGATTTCCATGTTCATGTTCTTCCGAATCTCCATAGAAATAAGTCGTGTAAAAGCTTACATCCCATTTATCATGATTAGGAAGATACCTGCCCAGGCCAAGACGCACACCAGAATTCCAATCAAAATCAAATGTTTTAACGTTGATATGGTAATCTGCATCGTGAAGCACCCCTTTTTGCGTTGTCATATCGCCAATCTCTAAATCTCCCAAAGAAGGTCTCATTAAGAGGTAGCTTTCTTCTACAAACCAACCCTGGTCCGCATTAAAGGGAAAATTGGTATCCATGGTAGAATTGCTATTTGAAGCGTTTGCCGTTTGGCCATAGGACCTTCCGCCCCAAGCATCCACTGAGGCGCTTATCAAAAGAGCAGGAGATAGTAACAGTATCCATTTATTCATAGTTATTCCTTATACTGCGATTAAAAATCGGCTTGTAAGTTGAAGCTAAAGCCCATCAAAATCAAGTTTCCTTGACGTCTAAAATTATTGAAAAACGGGATCGGGAAATCAGGTGAAGCAAGTGTCGTTGGAGTAGGTTTTGGTCGTAACAGTTGGTTGGTATCAAACCAGCAAGAGGCCTCAAACATGACAGAAGGTGCAAGCCTTACTGAATGTTCTTTAAACCATGTCTCCCAGCCGATTCCAAGCGCCGTATCAAGGTTTGCACGTATGGCAAAGCGGTTGTCTTTAACGTGGTATTTGTTCTTATCAAGAATTCCTTGAGTTGTCACCCTAGTAGAGATTTCTTCACGAAGGTCAAATGATCCAAAGAAAAGAGCACCTGACAAATTCCCTAATAAAGACCAACCTCTTCTCATATTAAATTGCAAATCAACACCTAGGCGAGGTCCAATTCCCCAAAAGTTATCAGAGGCTGTGAAAGCGTCTTTAAGTGTTCTAGCTGGAATTTGATCGAAATATTTCGCATGCGTATGTTTGTAAATAAGTGCAGCACGTATTCCAATAAAAGGATGGGCTACGATAGTTCTGAGCATCCTATATTCTCTTCCTACGGAAATATCCCATGTAAAGTAATTCAATCTCCAATCGACTTGACCTTTTGTAGCGCCTCCATCAAATGTAGGGCTCCAGAGGGGAGTTAAGAGGTTTCCTTGTCCTCTAACAGGAGAAGAAGAACTTTCTTCATTGGCATAAAAGTATGTTGAAACTAGGGAGATATCCCATTTATCGTGATTGGCCAGGTATCTACCGATCCCAATACGCACACCTGAAAACCAATCAAAGTCTGGTTTTTCAAGCTTCATATGCATATCTAGGGAACTTCCTAATGCACCTTGTGTTTTTAGTTTTGTTGCATAATCGTTATCGTCTTCATAAGGCTTCATGATGAGATAAGACTCTTTCATGTACCATTGTTGATCTGGATTCATTGGAAAATCAGATTCCAAATAAGGTTCAGGAGCCGATTTCGGAACCGAACCACCCCATCCAGATACAGTGCTTGTTGCAGCAAACGCCCCAAAGCATGTCAGGGCTTGAATCCATCGGTTCATTGTTTTCTCCACACGTTTCATTTGAAATTTTTTGTTATGGTTCATATTAGAAATCAACTTGTAAGTTTAATGTAAATCCTAAAAAGCCTAAGTCGCCCATTCTTCTAGCAGAGAACATTCCCCAATCTGGAGAACCTGTCGTTGATGGAAGAGTTGTAGACACCCAGTCATTGATTAGAAACCACTCAGTGACTTCGAATAGTAATGAAGGAGCAATGCGGACGGAGTGATTTTTTACCCATCTTTCCCATCCAAGACCTATGTTTCCTTCTATATTTGCTCTCATGACGGTATCTGCATCACTTACTTTTAAGAAAGCAGGTGTAGAAGCAGTTTGTCCGTTACCAAAAATAAAACCGTTGATTTTTTCCTTAATATGGTTTCGTCCCATGACGATTGCTCCAGAAAGTCCTCCAAGGAAAGACCAACCACGACCAAAATTAAAGATAAAATCTGTTCCAAGCCGTGGGCCTAAACCCCAAACAGAGTTATAAGCCTTGAATGTTGTTTCGCGTGGAACCAAAGTCGTCGGTGTGCTCATAAATGCACTTGAGTTTTTATTGGTGTATTTCTCATAGATGAGCATGGTTCGAAGGCAAATATAAGGATGAATGACAAACTTAGGTGTTAAGTTATAAAGTCTTCCAAGTGCTAAATCCCATGTAAAGTAATTAATGCGCCAATTGAAATGGGTCTTAAAGCTAGTTCCCAAAAGTTCTGGGTTCCATCCATCAGTGATTGTGATAAGACCCGAAGCTGAGGTCGAACCAAAACCTTGTCCATGTACGCCTTTTTTTGTGTCGGAGTAAAAGAACGTTGTCGTAAAGGTAATGTCCCACTGATCATGATTTGGAAGATATCGGCCGATATTTAATCGTACTCCGGTATTCCAATCGAAATGGATGTTTTGTGTTTTATCTTTATGAATCACTGGTGATGTTGATTGTGTTTTTAGAGAGAAACCAGTATCGATGTCATCCTGATAAGGTCTCCAAATAAGCAAACTTGGTTTTACAAACCACTGTTGATCTTCATTCAAAGGGAATGTAGTCACATCAAGCGTTGGGGCAGGTGTTGGCATTACAGATGGTGGAACGTAATCAGAATTACCCCACCCAGATAATGCTGTTGTAAGAAGGCAAGTTGATAGTAGTAAAGAACTGCTGAACCTCTTAGTCATATTGAATCTCCATATTTAAGAGATTCTTACGAAAAATGTTTTTTTAATGCAAAACATTTTTTTTTCAACACAAACTTTTTAGAGTTTTGGAAAAAGAAAAAAACCCTTTTTGCTCTCGCAAAAAGGGTTTTATTTTAGTGAACTAATTCAGACAATTATTTTTTTTCGTCGTCAACAATTTCTACTTCGGCATCTTGCATATCAGGCTTCTTTTCAGAAGATCCAGGACCAGATCCTGGTGCTTCTTGCGATGCATGCTGCATAGCTTCTCCCATTTTCTGCATGAATGTATTGAGTTCATCCGATGCCTGTTTAATTGAAACAGTATCTTGCCCTTCAAGAGCTTTTTTCACGTTATCAATGCGTGATTGTATTTGTTCTCGAAGATCTTCTGGAAGTTTATCTTTGTAGTCAGTGAGCGCTTTTTGTGCGCGGAAAGCAAGAGCATCGGCTTCATTGCGAATCTCGACCTCTTCTTTCTTTTTCTTGTCTTCTTCTGCATGGTCTTCAGCATCTTTAAGCATCCGTTTGATTTCGGATTCTGATAGACCTGATTTTGCTTCAATGCGGATTTTTTGTTCTTTTCCAGATTGTAAATCTTTTGCAGAAACGTGCAAAATGCCGTCCGCATCGATGTCGAATGCGACTTCAATTTGCGGCATTCCTCGTGGTGCAGGAGGGATATCGCTCAAATCAAAACGGCCGATTTCTTTGTTGTCTTTGGCCATTTTGCGCTCTCCTTGCAGAACGACAATTGTTACAGCGGGCTGGTTATCAGCTGCAGTTGAGAAGACCTGCTTTTTTTGCGTAGGAATTGTCGTGTTGCGCTCAACAATAGGTGTGAGTACTCCTCCAAGCGTTTCAATTCCGAGTGTGAGAGGAATGACATCAAGAAGCAGAATATCTTTTACTTCTCCAGTCAAAACAGCTCCTTGAATTGCAGCGCCAACGGCAACCACTTCATCAGGGTTGACGCCTTTATGAGGCTCGCGTCCGAAAATTTCTTTCACTTTACGCTCTACAGCCGGCATTCTTGTCATACCGCCCACGAGAATGACTTCTTGGATTTGATCTTTGGTAAGATTTGCATCTTTAAGAGCTTTCAAGCAAGGCTCAACGGATCGCTCAATCAAATCATGTGCTAAAGTCTCAAGCTTTGCTCTAGAAAGTGTTAGTGCTAAGTGTTTGGGACCTGTTGCATCAACAGTGATGAACGGTTGATTGATTTCGGTTGTCTGCGTTCCCGATAGTTCGATTTTTGCTTTTTCTGCTGCATCGCGAAGACGTTGAAGCGCCATTTTATCTTTGCTCAAATCGATGCCATTCTCTTTTTTAAATTCTTCCAGCATCCATTGCAGAATGATGTTATCGAAATCATCTCCACCTAGGTGTGTATCGCCATTGGTTGCAAGCACTTCAAAAACACCGTCACCAATTTCTAAGATAGAGATATCAAATGTTCCTCCACCTAAGTCAAAAACAGCAATTTTTTTATCGTGCTCTTTATCAAAACCGTAGGCAAGAGCGGCAGCAGTCGGCTCAGGGATAATTCGTTTAACGTCGAGGCCAGCAATACGTCCCGCGTCTTTAGTTGATTGTCTTTGCGAATCGTTGAAGTAGGCAGGAACTGTGATCACAGCTTCCGTGATCTTTTCCCCTAAGTAAGCTTCAGCAGTCTCTTTCATTTTTACAAGGACTTGTGCAGCAACTTCTTCGGGTGATACAAGTTTGCCATCGATTTCAAAAACAGCATCGCCGTTTTGATTTTCTGTGACTTTGTAAGGAACGATTTTTGCTTCGTCTAAAACTTCCCGATATTTGCGACCAATAAATCGCTTGGAAGACGAGATAGTTCTTTCTGGGTTCATAACAGCTTGTCTTTTTGCTGGAACACCGACAACGCGCTCGCTTCCTTTATAACCTACAACCGATGGAGTTGTGCGTCCGCCTTCGGCGTTCGCAATAACAACGGGAGTGCTTCCTTCCATGATAGAAACGCAGGAATTTGTGGTTCCTAAGTCGATTCCAATGATTTTACTTTTTTTCTTCTGAGTTGACATCTTTATTCTCCTGTATTTTTTTAGCAACTTTTACACGGGCAGCTCGGAGTATTCTATCTCCAGATCGATACCCTTTTACAAATTCTTTCAATATGATTCCGTCCGCTGCAGCATCGGTTTCTTCAATTTCAACAGCCTCATGTTTAGACGGGTCGAAAAATTCTCCAACGGAGGCAAATTCTGTCACACCGCTAGATGTTAAAACTTCTTTAAATTGGCTTAGGATCATCTGAAATCCCAGGGCCCAATTTTTAACTTCACCTGACATCTGATCAGCAAATTTTAATGCGTTTTCAAGCTGGTCTATTGGAGTCAAAATATCAGATAGAACAGTATCAATGGCATAACGCATCATATCTTGCTTTTCTTTCTGCATTCGCCGTCTTGCGTTTTCAACATCGGCTAAAAGACGTAGATATTTGTCTTTATAATCAATAACCTCTTCTACAGGGGGATTTTGCTGAGGCGTTTCATTTTCTAATTCAGTCATTTTTATTCTCCAATAATAAATGCAAGGATTCGTTTTGAGGCTTGCGATACGAAATTTTAAACTTGTACAAACTCTTAGTTAAAGATGTTGAAATGGCATCTGCTGCTGCAACAAGTAAGCCAAAAAGTTTCCGATAAGGAATGCGGTGAGGCCCTAAAATGGCAATAGATCCAGCTATGTTGTGATGGATTCGATAGGGAATTGCGATCGCAGAGCATCCTTGAAGAGTGCCGCCAATCCAGCAGCTCAAATTTCCATTTTTTACACACTCTTGTAAAATTGCTTGAAGAGCGAGGCGATTTTCAAAAAGTGACAATCCTTCAGCTAAAGCTGCTTGGTCATTAAAATCGCCAAAAGAGAGCAGTTTTGAAAATCCTGTTTTAGTGATATCTTCCATGGAGAAATTAGCCGAACCAACTAAATGACGCAGCATAGCTTCGCTATAAAAACGTGCCGCAAGGGACTCCTCTTCAACAGAAAGCGCAGGTTTATCCAGGCCGGTTAATTTCCAGTGAAAATAAGCTTCGAGCCGTTTAATGGTGAAATTGCTGAGTTTTTTATCAGTATAAAGAGTTTCTGTATGCACGAGGCCAAAATCAGTAATTAAGACACATAAACAGCGGTTTGCATCGAGGGCAATTAGCTTGACATCCATGACGAAATCTTGATCAAAGCGAGGAGAAGAAAGAAAAACTGCACAGCCAGTAGCTTCTGATAAAGTTTCTGCCGCGTGCTGAAGATAGCTAGCAAGTGCTCTTGTTTCCTTGTAAAGGGATTTTTTAAGCTTCTCTGCTTCCTTTTCTTCCATCTGCGGGTTTTTTAGATGGGTCTCGGCATAGAGTTGATAAGCAAGAGATGTCGGGGTTCTACCGCCTGAGGAGTGTTGCTGTTTTAAGAGGCCCTCTTCTTCTAGCTTAGAGAAATAGTTGCGAATGGTAGCAGAGCTGAGTGCTTCGAACCCATTCTCTCTTAGAGTGTTAGATCCAACAGGTTTACCGGTTTCCAAGTAGAGCTCGATAAGCCCCATCAAAACAAGCCTTTCTCGTTGATCTTTCGGGGGTTTTCGAGGGGTTAATTTTTTCATAACCCCATTATATTAGGATGATTAGTCAAAAAGCAAGCTGTTTTTAGCAGTCAGTCTAATCAAGCGCTAAAAAAGAACTTTAATTTCTTATTATGAATGACTTACAATTATAGGATCTTTGAGAATTAAAGGTAAAACATCTAAAATTGAAGGAGACCACTCGAGCCCTTTTCGATAAACCAGGCGCTGGGATAGGAAGCATGCGATGATCGCTTGTTTATGAAGATCGGGGATGTCTTTTAAGAGGCGGTCTTCGTAGTTAGTACGTAGAAGTGGAAGGCAATAATTAAGAAGGCACTGAGTGAGGGGGTCTTGTGGGTCATTTGAAAGTGTGACCGTGGCAAGGTAATGGAGAAGCTCATCGGTAAAATGGTTGATCTGCTCAGAAATAAGCTCTGAAACTTCTGTAAGAGGCTTTTGTCCGTGGCTTGCAAGCAAGGTTTGGGCTTCATCACGGCAGCGAGATTCAATTGTGAGTAAAATCTCTTCGACAATCTTATTTTTATGCTGGATGAATTCCTCTTCATTGAGAACGAGCCCTGCCAAAACTTCAAAAGAGGAACAAATGACCCCTCCTTTATTAGCCGAACTATCCTTAATAATAATAACACCAAGTTTTTCTAAGGCCCTGCGGGCTCCTGGAGAAAGATAAAGATTCCCTCCTTCCACAATGGCTCTAGAAGTGGGATTGCCAAGATCATCAATATAGTCGCGATAGTTACTTTCGTTCAGTGTGCGTGGACGACCTCCACCGGTGATAAAGACGTCAGCTTTGGCTTTATGAACAGTCATGCGGAGAAGATGATTCATTTCGTTTCCTGAGATCCATTCCTCTTTCACTTTGCCATTCTCTTTTTTTAAAAGAAGGGTTTGCGATGCATATGCGCTTTCTTCGCGCCTGCTTTTTGTATCAAGCAAATAGCCGCCATCATGGAGTTTTTCAGGTGGATAAAACCGAATGGGCTTACCTTCTTTAAAGAGAGCCGCAATTATAGAAAGATCGAGCCCCTCAGGATCTAAGATGGTTCCCGATCCATCAATGGAGGCAACAAGTTTTGCGGTTTTTGGATAGAGACGGAATAGATTATTCATCTGATTTCCTGCTACATCGCCGTCGGGCCCGCCCGTCATTTTAACGGTAAATGTATCTTTCTTTGGATCTATTTTTAAGTATTTAAGGACCTCTTCCATATAAATATTCACGCCGCGAGATGTGACGCCGTATTCTTTATGATTGATGCCAGCGCCGGGTTTACTTGACATGAAAGTAGTGCCGGGTTTGTAGTTGTAGTATTTGGAGTAATTTGAGATCCAGACGATCATCTCATTGTGCATATTCTCGTCAGGGCCTAAGTAAATGTATTCGGGTTTTTGATAGTAATCAACAATGTTATGAGGGCGGAGCTTTCCGTCCGGGTCGCAATTGATAATGGTCAGAAAACATTCGATATACGAGCGTTGTGATTGATGGAGATATTCGAGTTTTTGTTCTTGCTGAAAAGCTTTTAGCTTTTCTTTTACGATATCGGGTGCTGTACCTGCATCTTCAAGCTCAAATTGATAAATATCTTCTTCAGATTTCATGCGCTCATAAGGCTCTAAAAGAATAACACCTTTGGCTCCACCTTCGGGGATATCTTTATTTTTTTTCTGTTGAGTGTAAGCAAGGTTGTAGCATTCAGAAAATAGGGAGTTTCGATCGGTGACCAGCTGCTCGCTTTTATCCGGATAAACTGTGCGCAATCCTCCCCGTGCTAAATCCCGGAAACGGATGTGAAATCCCATGAAATAAAGCCCTTTCATAAAAAATATAGCAAAAGGGAGCTCAGGAAACTTATCTGGGCGGTTAAAGGGAGCTAGATCTAAATATTTAGGATCTAATCGAAACGAAAAAGCTGTTTTATTAGTCCTATAAAAATTAGTTTTGAGAGTAAAATCAATCCAATTCATCCCTTGTTTAAGAATGTTTCTGCGACGTGTATCGTTAGCTTCTTGCCCTGTATCTATTTGGTCGACTAACTGCAAAAATTTGTCTCGGATTTGTTGATATTCTTGAAGGTCTGTTTTTTTAGGATGGAATTTTTTTTCGAAGGCCTGCGCTAGGTATACGGTCAATTCAGGGTGGCGGCAGATGCCTTCTTCAATATTGGAAAATGAATATAAATTAGGGTCAGCTTGCACAAGCACTTGGTGGATAAAATGGATCATGGTTTTAATAAGATTTCCCATGTTACCGCTGATGAGTTTTGTATCCACAAACGTTGTTTCGATGATTTCTTGTCCGGGAAAATACTTAACCGTAACTAGCTCTTGCAAAAGATCATCAAGATCTGTTTCATCCCAAGCTGCTCCTCCTTTGGATCCATGGATAGCAAGCGACATGAGAAGAATATTTTGTTTGCCATAAGGGTTGACATAGGTTGCTGTCACTCTTTTTAGCGCAAGTCCATGTCGATAAATGACGCGTGTTAGCCTATACATGAAATCTTGTTTAGGAACGTTTCTCCAGGCAAGCACTATTTGTAATGAGGGGGTTTCTTTTTTTTGAGCCCACTCTTCATTGCGTCGGACTTCAATCTGGCAAGGGTCTCTTTTTTCAGCTCGCATAAGAACGTCGAAAGCTAAGATCAGCCTTTCGGGTGTGAGTGATCTTAAAAAGCTGGGTGCCATTAATTGGAGCAGGTTTTCAAATTGAATAAAAGTTAGATCGGGATGACGCTCTTTAAGCTTATCAAAAATCTCTTGAGGTTTTTCCAGAAAGCCCAAATCAGCTTGGTCGGGCAAAAGTGAAAAATGAACGACTGCAATTCGAAGAGGCAATTTAGCATTTGTAAACGGAGGCGGAGCATTAGAAACAAAAGTCCTATAATTCTGGATCCATCTTTGGCGGAAGTGTTTTAAGATTTGTAAGTCGGCATCAGGGGTGTCCAAGCAGAGGGCTATCGCTTTATTTTTGAAAAGAATGGTGGAGAAAAACTCTTGAAGATCAAATCCCATCAAGCTATGGGTGACTAGCCTGAGTGTTTCAACGTCGGCATCTTCGAAAAAACGTGGAGGCAGGTGGTCCTGGATCCAGCGGTAAGCTTTTTCAAATTCAGCC
>JACCDZ011275855.1_pt1 | contig 93630 bp, 86 predicted proteins | sample 7449551 | NCBI WGS metagenome assembly JACCDZ01 (sample SAMN15323452, study PRJNA562643) | freshwater metagenome | isolation source: river surface water | place: USA:Blue River Watershed | collected 2017-08-18
CTTGGCGCAGATCGATTCACCACCTTCGAGGATCAGGCGGATGGTGTCCATCGGCAGCGTATTGACCGGCATGCCAACGAGCGCCAGCGCGAAGAGCGGCGTGCCACCCATGGCGTAGACGTCGGAGATGGCGTTGGTGGCCGCGATGCGCCCGAAGTCGAAGGGGTCGTCGACGATGGGCATGAAGAAGTCGGTGGTCGCGATGAGCGCCTGTTCCTCATTGAGCTGGTAGACGGCGGCGTCGTCGGCGGTCTCGATGCCGACCAGCAGCTCGGGCGGGATCGGCATCTGCGCGGTGCCGCGCAGGATCTCGGAGAGCACGCCGGGGGCGATCTTGCAGCCGCAGCCGCCGCCGTGGGAGAGGGAGGTCAGGCGGGGTTCGGCGGAGGCGGGGGAGGGAGCGTTCATGGGAGGGATTGTCGCAAGGGCGGTGACGCAGGGTCGGGACGTTGACGGGTAGCGCCAGGCGTGTCGGCGGAATCCGGGGCGTCGGCTTCCGGCACCGGCAGCGGCGCGGTCAGGTCCCCGATGAGGCGAAGCAGCGCCGCCCGCTCGGCCTCGGGCTCGAACAGTGGCGCGCGCAGGGCGCATTGGGCGGCGAGGCGGGCGGGCAGGCCTTCCGGGTCGGCCTGTTCCCGCCGGCAACGCAGGATCAGGTCGGCCAGGGCCTGGGGGTCGTCATGCGGGAAGTAGCCCTCGTAGTCGGGGCCGAGCATGCCGACGTTGCCGGGGACCCGCGAGGCCAGCACCGGCGTGCCGCAGCGGATCGCTTCCATGATCACGTGCGCGCCGCCTTCCATCGAACTGGTGTTCACCAGCAGGTGGGCGCGGCGGATGGCGCGCAGGGACTGGCCATGGGTGAGAGGGCCGAGCCAGCGGTAGTGCGGCGCGTCGAGTTCCGTGCCGAGGGCGGCCTCAGCCCACTCGGGGGCCAGCGCGTCGCCGATGTGGTCGATGCGGATGCCGCCCTGGCCGTTCAGGAGGCGGGCCGCCTGCATCAGGGTCTGCGGGCTCTTCACGCTGCGCAGGTGGCCCACGCAGGCCACGCGCAGCCAGCGCCGGGCCTTGGCGGCCGGCTCGCGCGCCGGGGTGGACTGGAAGATCACCCGGGTCTTGGCGCGGGAGGGAAGGGGGACGCTGGCCGGCCCCTGCTCCTGCAGCACCACCAGTTGCCGGGCCAGTTCGAGCGAGCGCTTGGCGTCGCGGTCCCGGAAGATGTCGTGGTAAAGGTCCGTGCCCGTGAGCACCACGCCCAGGCCCAGCGGCCCGCGCTCGCGGGCCCAAGCGCGGATCGCCCAGGCCGAGCGGCGGGCGTGCAGGGCCAGCATCGCCACGTCCTTGGCTGCAGCGGCCTGGGCCTCGGGCGTCTCGCCCGGCCAGTCGGTGGCGATGCGCACCTGGTGGGTGGCCGAGAGCAGCCGCTGCCAGCGGCGCGCGGTCTGCCAGTTGCCGTTGTTGGCGTCGGCCAGGGCCGGACTCACGATGACGAGATGGGAACGGGACATGCAGACGCGAGCATAGGGCAGCCGCGGCATCGCCCTTCGCGCAGGGGCGGGAGGCCCCGCGTGGCGAGGGGCACCTGGCCAGATGCGTTCTAATCCGGGGTTGGCCGGCGCCTTTACACGCGGGTCAAAACCCTCTGGAGTAAAAAAACATGACGATTTCCGTGTCCCGTCGCGCCGCGATGGCCGCGGTCGCTGCAGCGGCCGCTTCTGCCACCGTGTCCCCGCTGGCCTTTGCCCAGTCGCGCACCCTCCGCATCACCGCCATTCCCGACGAATCGCCCACCGAGCTGGCCCGCAAGGCCGCGCCCCTGGTCAAGTACCTGGAGCAGAAGATGGGGATGAAGGCCGACTACGTGCCCGTCACCGACTACGCCGCTGCGGTCGAGGCCCTGGCCAGCCAGCAGGTCGACCTGGTCTGGTTCGGCGGCTTCACCTTCGTGCAGGCCCTGCTGCGTTCCGGCGGCAAGGCCGTGCCCCTGGTGCAGCGCGAGGAGGACACCCGGTTCCGCTCGGTCTTCATCACCACTGACGACAGGATCAAGACCCTGGCCGACCTCAAGGGCAAGACCCTCAGCTTCGGCTCGGCCTCCAGCACCTCGGGCCACCTGATGCCGCGCAGCTTCCTGCTCGCCGCCAGCATCGACCCCGAGAAGGACTTGAAGCGCGTGGCCTTCTCCGGCGCGCATGACGCCACCGTCGCCGCGGTGGCCTCGGGCAAGGTCGACGCCGGCGCCCTCAACATCTCGGTGTGGGACAAGCTGGTCGAGGACAAGAAGGTCGACCCGGCCAAGGTGCGCGTGTTCTTCACCACCCCGCCCTACTTCGACTACAACTGGACGGTCCATGCCGATATGCCGGCCGCCCAGCGTGAGAAGCTGGCCAAGGCCTTCCTGGACCTGTCCAAGGCCACGCCCGAGGGCCGCGAGATCCTCGAGCTGCAGCGTGCCACCCGCTTCGTGCCGACCCAGGCGTCCAACTACAAGGGCATCGAGGCGGCGGGCCGCAACGCCGGCCTCATCAAGTAATGCGGCTGGAACTGGACGGGCTGGCCCTGCGCCACCCGGCCGCCCCGCGTGAGGCCGCGCCGGCGCTGGGGCCGCTGTCCCTGGCCATTGGGGCGGGCGAGCAGGTGGCGGTGATTGGCCCCTCGGGCGCCGGCAAGACCAGCCTGCTGCTGGGTCTGGCCTGCGCACTGCGCCCGGCGGCGGGCCACCTGCGCCTGGACGGCGCCGACCCCTGGACGTTGTCGCCGCGGCAGTTGCGCCGCCTGCGCGCCGAGGGCTTCCTCGCGCCCCAGGTGCCGCCCCTGCCGCCGCGCCAGCGCGTGGTCACCTCGGTGCTGGCCGGACGCCTGCCCCGCATGGGGCTGTGGGAGAGCCTGCGCAGCCTGGTCTATCCGAGCGCGATTGGCGAGGCCGAGGCGGCCCTGGCCCGCTTCGACCTGGCCGAGAAGCTGTTCTCTCGGGTCGACCGCCTCTCCGGCGGTGAGCGCCAGCGGGTGGGCCTGGCCCGTGCCCTGGTGGCGCATGCACGCCTGCTGCTGGTCGACGAGCCCTTGTCCGCGCTGGACCCGGCGCGGGCCGACCAGGCGATGCAGGCGCTGACCGGCGCGGCGCGCGAGCAGGGCGCCACGCTCGTGTGCACGTTGCACCAGGTGCCGATGGCGTTGCGCTGGTTTCCGCGGGTGATCGGGCTGCAGGACGGGCAGCTGGCCTTCGACCTGCCGGCCGCCGAGGTCACGCCCGAGCGGCTTCGTGCGCTCTACGCCCATCACCTCGAGGAGCTCGAGGGCGGCCCGGCGCCGGTCGCCAGCGAGCCCGCGCCGGCCGCAGCGCCGGTGGTGATGCAGTGCCGCTGAGGGTCGAGGCATGAACGCGCCGCATCCCCTGCCTGCTGGTGCTGGTGCCGCGGCCGGGGGCCATACGCCCGCCTTGCGCGACCCGGCCTGGCAACCGCGCCTGTTCTGGACGCTGGCGGCGGCCGCGGCCCTGTGGCCGCTCCTGGTCATCGCGGAGTTCAAGCCCTGGGTGCTGCTGGACGAGGACAGCCTGCGGCCGACGCTGCGCTTCCTGAAGGACTTCGTGCCGCCACGGCTCGACGGCGAGTTCCTCGCCCTGGTCGCACGCGAGACCTGGCGCACCGTGGCGATCGCCACCGCCGGCCTGGCCCTGGGCATGGTGGCGGCGGTGCCTCTGGCGCTGTTGGCGGTGCGCACGCTCTCGCTCTCCGCCCTCACCGGCCGCATGGCGACGGTGCCTTCGGCGCTGCGCTGGGCGGTGCGGGCGGTGCTGGTCGTCCTGCGCAGCGTGCCCGAACTGATCTGGGCCCTGGTCTTCGTGCGGGTGGTCGGCCTCGGCCCCACTGCCGGCGTGCTGGCCATCGCGCTCACCTACGCCGGCATGCTGGGCAAGGTCTACGCCGAGATCCTGGAAAGCGGCGACGGCCAGGCCGCAGTCGCCCTGATGCGCAATGGCGCCAGCCGCCTGCAGGCCTTCTTCTATGGCCTGCTGCCGCAGAACGCGGCGGAACTCACCAGCTACACCGTCTATCGCTGGGAATGCGCGATCCGCTCCTCGGCGGTGCTGGGCTTCGTCGGCGCCGGCGGCCTGGGCCAGCAGATGGACAACTCGATGAAGATGTTCAACGGCGCCGAGGTGGCGACGCTGCTCCTCGTCTTCGTGTTGCTGGTGGCCCTGACTGATCGACTGAGCGCCTTCCTGCGGCGGATGCTGGGGTGAACGCGATGACACGCGACCCGCAGTTCACCCGCGCGCGCCGCCAGGCGCTTGGCTTCCTCGTTGCCCTCGTGGCGCTGGTGGTCGCGAGCTTCGCCACCCTGGACCTGCAATGGGCGCGCCTCTTCGCGGGCGACGCCCCGGCCCGCATGGGCCGCTTCCTGGGCGAGCTGCTCGCGCCTAGCACCGACCCGCGCTTTCTCGCCCGGCTGCTGCCGGCGACGCTGGAGACGCTGGCGATGTCGGTGGTGGGCACCCTGCTCGCGGCCCTGTTCGGATTGCTGCTGGCGCTGCCCGCGAGCCGCACCCACGCGGCCGACCCGGCGCGCTGGCGCGTCCTCACCCGCCTGGTGCTCAACGCCCTGCGCAGCGTGCCCGAGCTGATGTGGGCGGCGCTCCTGCTGATCGCCGCCGGCCTGGGGCCACTGGCGGGCACCCTGGCGCTAGCCCTGCACACCACCGGCGTCCTCGGGCGGCTGTTTGCCGAGGCGATCGAGAACGCCCCCGAGGGCCCGGCCTTCGCCTTGCGCGCGCGCGGCGTGGGTGAGGGGCGCGTGCTGCTGTACGCCACCCTGCCGCAGGTGCTGCCGCAACTCGTGAGCTACACCCTCTATCGCTGGGAGAACAACATCCGCGCCGCCGCGGTGCTGGGGGTGGTGGGCGCCGGCGGCCTGGGCCAGATGCTGGCCTTCCACCTGGGCCTCTTCCAGATGGCGGAGACCAGCGCGGTGCTGGCGGCGATGCTGCTGCAGGTGCTGCTGGTCGACGGCCTCAGCGTCGCCGCGCGCTGGGTGATGGGGCGCTGAGACGGCGCGCTGAGGCGGCGCGCTGAGGCGGCGCTCTGAACGGGTTCCTGCCGGTCTCAGGCGACGATCCGGAACTCGGTAGCCTTGGCGATCGGCCGCACCTGGCGGTTCTCGCGGCGCATCTCGACGAAACCGTAGTTGGACATGGTCTTGAGCGTGCGCGAGAGATTGCCGGGCTTGCGTCCCGTCATGTCCGCCAGCGAGGTGATGGATGCGGGTTTGGCTTCCCGGATGATGCGCAGCAAGGCGCGGTTCTCGTCGCTCAGGACCTCGGCCAGGGACCGCATGGAGGTGAACCAGATGCGCGGCTCGCCGGGGCGCGGCTTGTATTCGCCCCGCGCGATGGCCAGCATGCGCTCCCGGATGCGCGCCTGCGGCAGGATTCCGATGACGATGGCCTTCATGGTGCCTGGACTTCCTTCAAGACCCGGTCGACCTCGGTGAAGAAGTCGACCAACAACTGGTGCGCGTCCCGGAATGCATACGGGACACCCTTGTCGCTTGCGTGCCGGTGCCGGTGGTCGTAGGGCAGGCGGGTGCCCGCGAACTTGTGGCGGCCGGGCGGCTTGACCGCATGGGCGTTGTCGTAGCCCAGGATGCGTTTGCCGTAGGGTTCATGCAGCGTCAATGAATACCGGATGCCGTGCGGAATGTGCCGCCCGGGTTCCACCCGCCAGGCTTCGATGCGCACCCAGAAGCCCTGGCCCTGGTCGATGACCTGGTCGTGGAGATCGAGGAGGGTGGCCAGGCCAGCGTCTTCGCGCATGGCGGCCTAGATTATCAACGGTTGATAATAATTTGCCAGTCCCCCTGGCAAGGTTGTCGCTCAGGCGGCCGGCGCGTCCTGCCCCAGCAGCGCCAGCGCGAACTCGCGGGCGTTGAAGGTTTCCAGGTCCTCGAGCTTCTCGCCCACGCCGATGAAGTAGACCGGCACCGGGCCCGTGCCCGGCTGGGCCTTGGCGCGTTCCTGGCCCCACTGGGCGATGGCGGCCAGCACGCCGCCCTTGGCGGTGCCGTCCAGCTTGGTCACCACCAGGCCGGTCAGGCCCAGGGCGGCGTCGAAGGCCTTCACCTGGGCCAGCGCGTTCTGGCCGGTGTTGCCGTCGATCACCAACAAGACTTCATGCGGCGGGATCGAGGCCCCCACGCTCCCGGCTGGCGCCGTGTCGCTGCCCCCCGAGGGGGCTGTGCCGCCTTGGGACGGCCCGGCGGCGGCACGGGCATCGGCCTCGCCTGCTTTCGCGATCGTCCGTTTGATCTTCTTGAGCTCCTCCATCAGGTGGAGCTGCGTCGGCAGGCGGCCGGCGGTGTCGACCAGGACCACGTCCTTGCCGCGGGCGCGGCCGGCGCTGACCGCGTCGAAGCTCACCGCGGCCGGGTCGCCGCCGGCCTGGCTCACGATCTCGACGGTGTTGCGCTCGGCCCAGACCGCCAGCTGCTCGCGCGCGGCGGCGCGGAAGGTGTCGGCCGCGGCCAGCAGCACGCTGGCGCCGGCATCGGCCAGGTGCTTGGTGAGCTTGCCGATCGAGGTGGTCTTGCCCGCGCCGTTGACGCCCGCGACCATGATCACCGTGGGCTGCTGCTGGCCGATGACCAGGGACTTTTCCAGCGGCTGCAGCAGCTGCGTGAGCAGGTCGACCAGAATGTTGCGCACCTGCGCCGGGCTGCTGGCGCCGGTGCCCTGCACCTTGCGCCGCACCTCGGCCAGCAGCCACTCGGTGGCGGCCACGCCGGTGTCGGCCATGAGCAGGGCGGACTCGAGCTCCTCGTACAGGTCCTCGTCGATGCGCGCGCCGGTGAAGACCTGTCCGATGCTCGAGCCGGTCTTGCGCAGGCCGGCGCTCAGGCGGCTGAACCAGCCGGCCCGCGGGGCCTTCGCGGCGGTGGCAGACTCGGGGGCGGCTTCCGGCGTGGCGGCCGGCGCGGCCGGCGCAGGCGGTACGGGCAGGGCCTGGCCCAGGGCGGTGCCGATCAGGCCGCCGGCGGAACGCGCCGGGCTTGGAGCGGAGGCCGGGGAGGCCGCCTCGGAGACCCCGGCGGTGGCCGCCGCGGCGGTGCCTTCCGGGCCGGACGCTGGTGCCGACGGAGCCGCGGGCGCCGCAGTGGCAGCGGGTGCGGCCTTGGGCTCAGGGGCCTGGGGCGCCGGCGGGGCAGGTGGTTTTTTCCGGAAGAAGCTGAACATCGATGGGCTTTGCGAACTCGCACGATTCTATGAAACACCTCTTGAAGATGGCTGCGGCCCTGGCGCTCTCCCTGGCCCAGGCGGCTTTCGCGCCCGCCGGGGCACAGACCGCAGGTGCCGCATCGGCGCCCACGACCCCGGCCCAGCAGGCCCAGCCAGTCCAGCCGGCGGCCCGTGCCGCCACGACCGCCTCGCAGCCGGGGGCCGCACGTGCCAGCGCCACCCCCACCGTCCACCAGTACCGGCTGGACAACGGCCTCACCCTCTTCGTGCGGCCCGACCGGCGCGCGCCCACCGCGGTCCACATGCTGTGGGTGCGGGTCGGCTCGATGGACGAGGTCGACGGCACCAGCGGCGTGGCCCACGTGCTCGAGCACATGATGTTCAAGGGCACGCCCACCGTGGCCGCGGGCGAGTTCTCCCGCCGGGTCGCTGCCCTGGGCGGGCGCGAGAACGCCTTCACCTCGCGCGACTCCACCGGCTACTTCCAGCAGATTCCTTCGCACCGCCTCGAGGAGGTGATGCGGCTCGAGGCCGACCGCTTCGCCAACAGCCGCTGGCCCGACGAGGAGTTCCGCAAGGAGATCGAGGTGGTGAAGGAGGAGCGGCGCCTGCGGACCGAGGACTCGCCGCGCGCGCGCCTGTGGGAGGCGCTCAACGCCGCCACCTTCCAGGCCTCGCCCTACCGCCGCCCCATCGTCGGCTGGATGGCCGACCTCGACGCGATGACCCCCGACGACGCTCGCGCCTTCCACAAGCGCTGGTACGTCCCCGCGAACGCCGCGGTGGTGGTGGTGGGTGACGTCGACCCCGCGCAGGTGCTGGCCCTGGCCCGCGCCACCTACGGCCGTATCCCTGCCGCCGCGGTGCCGGCGCGCAAGCCCTCGGACGAGCCGCCGCAGGCGGGGCTGCGCCGCATCGAGGTGAAGGCACCCGCCGAACAGGCAGTGGTCGCCCTGTCCTTCCGGGTGCCGCGCCTGGCCTCGCTCGAGTCCACGCCGGACCACGACGACGCCCTGGCCCTGTCCATGCTGGCCGCCGTCCTCGACGGCTATGCCGGCGCGCGCCTGGACCGCGCGCTCACACAGGGGCCCGACCGCGTGGCCGACAGCGCCAGCGCGGACAACGGCCTGTGGGGCCGCGGCCCGCAACTCTTCACCCTCACCGCGGTGCCGGCCGCGGGCAAGACGCCCGAACAGGTCGAGGCGGCCCTGCGCGCCGAGGTGGCTCGCGTCGCCCGCGAAGGTGTCGCGCCCGCTGAACTGGCGCGCATCAAGACCCAGTGGGTGGCCAGCCAGGTCTTCAAGCTCGACGCGGTCTTCAGCCAGGCCCGCGAGCTGGGCAGCTTCTGGGTCGCCGGCCTGCCGCTGGACTTCAGCGAGCGCCTGATCGAGCGCCTGCAGTCGGTCACTCCGGCCCAGGTGCAATCGGTGGCCGCGCGCTACTTCGGGGATGACCGTTTGACGGTCGGCATCCTGCGGCCCACGCCGCGCGACGCCCAGACTGCACGTGACCCGCAGGCGGCCCGCCCTGCCTCGCCCGCCGCCACCGGCCTGCGCCACTGAAGGAACGTCCCCATGTCCCGACTTCCCCTGTCCCTGTCGTCCTTCCTGCTCGCGGGCCTCCTGGCTGCCCCCCCGGCCTGGGCCACGCTCCCGATCCAGCACTGGGTGCAGCCCTCGGGCGCCCGCGTCTATCTGGTCGAGAGCCCCGCCATTCCCATGGTCGATGTACAGATCGACTTCGACGCCGGCCAGCGCCGCGACCCTGCTGCCCGCGCGGGCCTCGCCAGCGTGATGGCCTCCAACCTGGACAACGGCATCGCCCCGCGCGACCCGCGGCGCGGCGCGGCCGCGAACGCCGGATCGGCCGGTCCCTACGACGGCGCGATGGACGAGAACGCCATCGGCGAGGCCTGGGCCGACCTCGGCGCCGGCTTCGGCGTGGGCGCCAGCGAGGACCGTTTCTCCGCCACCCTGCGCTCACTCACCGACCCGGCGCTGCTGGCGCGCGCCGTCGCCCTGGCCTCGCGCCAGCTCGGCGAGCCGTCCTTCCCGGCCGGTCTGTGGGCCCGCGACCAGGCGCGCGGCATCGCCTCGCTGCGCGAGTCGCTCACCCGGCCGTCCACCGTCGCCTCGCGCGCCTGGTACCCGGCGGTCTTCGGTGACCACCCCTATGGCCGGATGGTGACCGAGGACTCGCTGCGGGCCATCACCGTCGCCGACATGCGCGAATTCCACGGCCGCCACCTGCAGGCCTGCCGCGCCAGGGTCACCCTGGTGGGCGCGGTCACCCGCGCGCAGGCCGACCGCATCGCCGCCGAGCTGCTCTCGCGCCTGCCGGCCTCCGAGGGCGGCCGCTGCGAGCCGCTGCCGCCGCTGCCCGAGGTCCGGCCCCTGGCCGCGCCGGCGCAGATCGACATTCCCTTCGCCTCGGCCCAGGCCCATGTGCTGGTGGGCCAGCCCGGCATCCGCCGCAGCGACCCGGACTACTTCCCCATCCTCCTGGGCAACTACACCCTGGGCGGCGGCGGCTTCGTCTCCCGCCTGACCCACGAGGTGCGGGAGAAGCGGGGCCTGTCCTACAGCGTCTACAGCAGCTTCTCGGCGGCGCTGCAGCCGGGGGCCTTCTGGGTCGGCCTTCAGACCCGCCCCGACCAGGCGCAGCAGGCGCTGCAGGTGGTGCGGGCCGAGCTTGCGCGCTTCGTGGCCGAGGGGCCGACCGAGGCCGAGCTCGAGGCCGCCAAGGGCAACCTGGTCGGCGGCTTCGCCCTGCGCATCGACTCCAACGCCAAGCTGCGTGACAACGTGGCGGCGATCGCCTGGAACGAACTGCCCCTGGACTACCTCGACACCTGGACCGCCCGCGTGCAGGCCGTGACCCGCGAGCAGGTGCGCGCCGCCTTCGCCCGCGCGCTGCAGCCTGGCCGCATGGCCACCGTCACGGTGGGTGCGAGCCGTTAAGCTCGGCCCATGGCCCGCTCCTCCACGCCACGCCCTTCCGCGTCCCGCCCGGCGCCCTCCGCGCCGCGCCGCGCCGCGCACGAGGTCCGCATCATCGGCGGGCAGTGGAAGCGCACCCGCCTGCCGGTGGCCGACCGCCCCGGCCTGCGGCCCACGCCCGACCGGGTGCGCGAGACCCTGTTCAACTGGCTGGGGCAGGACCTCTCCGGCTGGCAGGTACTCGACGCCTTCGCCGGCTCCGGCGCGCTGGGCCTGGAGGCCGCCTCGCGCGGCGCGGCCCGCGTCACCCTGGTCGAACAGGACGCCGCGCAGGCGCGCGACCTGCAGGCGGTGGTGCAGCGCCTCGAGGGCGCGGCCGCGGCGGTGCAGGTGGCCCGTGCCAGCGGCATCGACGTGCTGCGGCGGCAGGCGCCGGCCAGCCTGGACCTGGTCCTGCTGGACCCGCCCTTCGACGCCGGCCTGCACGCCCCGGCCCTCGCCGCGGCCCTGCCAGTCCTCAAGCCCGGCGGGTGGCTGTACCTGGAGGCGGCCCAGGCCTGGGGGGAGGGGGCAGCGGACGATGCCCAGGTTCCGCCGGGCCTCGTCCTGCGCCGGCACCTCAAGGCCGGCGCGGTGCACGCCCACCTGTTCGAGCGGGTGGACCTGGCGTAGCCGGTCCGCGGCAGGCCCCATAATCCGGCGCAAAAGAAGTCCTGGCCCTGCCGGGGCGCGTGCGAACAGCCCCAGCATCAGGAGACCGCCGTGGCCCAATCCGTGATCGCCGTCTATCCCGGCACCTTTGACCCCATCACCCTGGGCCACGAGGACGTGGTGCGCCGCGCCACCCAGCTCTTTGACACGGTCATCGTGGCGGTGGCCGCCGGCCACCACAAGAAGGCCCTGTTCAGCCTCGAGGAGCGCATGGACATGGTGCGCGAGGCGGTCAAGCCCTACCCGAAGGTGCAGGTCGAGAGCTTCTCCGGCCTGATGCGCGACTTCGTGGTCGCCCGCGGCGCTAAGGCCATGGTGCGCGGCCTGCGCGCCGTCACCGACTTCGACTACGAATTCCAGCTCGCGGGCATGAACCGCAGCCTGATGCCGCAGGTGGAGACCGTCTTCCTCACCCCCAGCGACAAGTACCAGTTCATCAGCTCCACCTTCGTGCGCGAGATCGCCTCGCTCGGCGGCGAGGTCGACAAGTTCGTCTCGCCGGGGGTGCAGGAAAAGCTGCTGGCCAAGGTGAGGGCCAACCGGGGCAGCTGATTCCTCTCCAACCCCCCCAAGCAAAACGGGCCTCGCGGCCCGTTTTCTTTTTGCTTGGCGTGATCAGTTCGCCGGCGGCTGCGGCCAGGCCCGCTGCGGCCCGCGGATCTTCTCGAAGGCCGAGGACACCTGCAGCACCCCCAGGTCGTCGAAGCGCTGGCCGACGATCTGCAGGCCGATCGGGTGGCCGGCTTCGTTGTAGCCGCAGTTGATCGAGGCCGCCGGCTGCTCCGACATGTTGAAGGCCACGGTGAAGCCGATGTGTTCCATTGCCCGCATCGGGTCATTGGTGGGCATGGCCCACTCGGCCGGGTAGGTGGTGACCGGCGACACCGGTGAGAGCACGTAGTCGTAGGGTTGGCAGGCCTGGACCGCGGCCACGCGGGTCAGGTGGAACTGGTGGAAGGCCCGGAACACCGAGGGCCCGTCCATGCCCTCTGCGCTGTCGGCCCAGGCGCGGATGAAGGGCAGGATGCTGTCCTTCTGCGCCGGCGTGAGCGCCTGCAGGTCCACATGCGAGCGCATGCGCCAGGCGTGGTCCATGCCGTCCAGCAGGGCCGGGGTCATGAAGGGCTTCATCGGCTCCACCCGCGCGCCGGCCTGCTCGAACAGGCGGGCCGCGGCCTGCACCGCGGCCGCCACCTCGGGCGCCACTGGCATGCCGCAGCCGGCTTCCATCAGAAGGCCGATGCGCAGGCCCTTGAGGCGCTCAGGGCCGGCCTCGGCCTGCTGCCAGGCGATGTCCTGCGCCGGCAGGCTCATCGCGTCGCGCCAGTCGGGGCGCGAGAGCACCTGCATGAACAGGGCCGCGTCGGCGACGGTGCGGGTCATGGGTCCGGCGACACGGCCGATGTAGGGCGGGTCGATGGGGATGCGGCCCAGGCTGGGTTTGAGGCTGTAGACGCCGCACCAGCTCGCCGGCAGGCGCAGCGACCCGCCGATGTCGGTGCCCACGTGCAGCGGGCCGTAGCCGGCCGCCGCCGCCGCGCCGCCGCCGGCGCTGGAGCCGCCCGGGTTCATGCGCAGGTCCCAGGGGTTGCGCGTGAGCGGGTGGAAGCTCGAGAGGCCCGAGGACAGCATGCCGTAGTCCGGCATGGTGGTCTTGGCCAGGAGCACGCCGCCGCTTTCGCGCACCCGGGCGGCGGCCGGCGCGTCGGCCGGCTGCGGGGTGAGCGGCACCGCGCGGGTGCCCAGGGGCATGGGGTCGCCCTCGGTGGCGATGTTTTCCTTGAGCGTGAGCGGCACCCCGTCGATCGGGCCCAGGGGCCGGCCGGCGCGCCAGCGCGCCTCGCTCTCGCGGGCCTGCGCCAACGCCGACTCGGCCCAGGGCCGGGTCGGGGGGCGATACAGCGCCTGGATGTGCGGCTCCCAGCGCCCGATGTGCGCCAGGACCGACTCCGTCACGTCCACCGGCGAGAGCGTGCCCGCGCGGTAGCCGGCCACCATCTCGGTGGCCGACAGGTCATGCAATGCCGTCACGCGGGTACTGCTCCGGGGAGGCTGCCGCTCAGGCCCAGCCCATGGTGGACAGGTCGTTCACGAAGACCGGCATGTCCTTCCACAGGCCGCGCACGCCCTTGTTGGCCACCGACACCCATTGCGGCTGGTACAGGAAGCCGTGCACGCAGTCGTCGGCCAGCAGCTTCTGGATGTCGGCCAGCAGCTTGTTGCGGTCCTGGGCGCGGGGCGTGTTCTTGTACTTGGTGTACAGGTCGTTGAACTTGGGCGACTGGTAGTTCCAGTAGTAGTCGGGCTTGGCGAAGTTGCCCAGGTCGAAGGGCTCGACGTGGGAAATGATGGTCAGGTCGTAGTTCTTGTTGCCGTACACGCCCGACAGCCACTGCGCCCACTCGACGTTCTGCAGCTTGGCAGTGATGCCCACCTTGGCCAGCATGGCCGCGATGACCTCGCCACCCTGGCGCGCGTAAGGCGGCGGGGGCAGGGTGATGGTCAGCTCGAGGTTGGTGACACCGGCTTCCTTCAGCAGGGCCTTGGCCTTCTCGGGGTTGTAGGCGTTGACGCCGGTGGTGTCGACGTAGCCGGGCGCGCTGGGCACGTAGTGGCTGCCGATCGGCGCGCCGTAGCCGTCGCCCGCGCCCTGGATCACGGCCTTGCGGTCGATGGCGGCGGCAATCGCGCGGCGCACGCGCACGTCGTCCAGCGGCTTCTTCTTGTTGTTCATCGCCAGGATGGTCTTGGCGCGCGAGCCCGAGACCTGAACCTGGAAGCGCGGGTTGTCCTTGAACTGGGCCACGCTGCGCGGGGTCACGCGCGGGAAGGCGTCGATGTCGCCGGCCAGCAGGGCCGCCACCTGGGCGGCCGGGTCGGCGATGAAGCGGAAGGTGGCCTTGTTCAGCTTGATGGCTGCGGCGTTGCGGTAACCGGCCCATTTCTTGAGGGTGACCGAGGAGCCCTTGACCCAGGCGTCCAGCACATAGGGACCGGTGCCCACCGGCTTGGTGGCGTTGGTGTCGGCGCTCTTGGGCTCGACCATGATGGCGGTGGCCTGGCCCATGAGGAACAGGAAGTCGGGGTCCAGCTCCTTGTTCACGATGACCAGCGTGTGTTCATCGACCGCCTGGATGGTCTCCATCGTGGCGAAGGTGCGCTTATCCTTGTTGGTGGACTTCTCCGCGCCGGCGCGGGTGAAGGAGAACTTGGCGGTCTGGGCGTTGAAGGCCTCGCCGTTCTGGAACTTCACGCCCTTGCGCAGGCGGAAGGTGTAGGTGCGCAGGTCGGGCGAGACCTCCCAGCTTTCGGCCAGCAGGGGCGAGATGCTGCCATCGGGGTTGATCTTGGTGAGCGTCTCGAAGATGTTGTACTGGGTGATCTCGGCGATCGCGGAGGCGGCGCCTGCGGTCGGGTCCAGTCCCGGCGGCTCCAGGGACATGCCCAGGGTCATGCTGTCCTTGCGGCTCTGGGCCAGGGCGCCGGCAGGCAGGGTGGCCAGGGCCGCAAGACCGGCCAGGCTGGCCGAGTGGGTGAGCAGGCTGCGTCGCTTCATGGAATCACTCTCCTCTGGGTGAATGGGTCGCTGAATGGGGAAGGCTGACCAAGTTGACTATAGCGCCGCGGACCGGGCCTGCCCGAAATCCGCGGCCGGGGGCTCGGCGCGGGGCACGGCCTCGAGCAGTTGTCGGGTGTAGGGGTGGGCGGGGGCGGCGAACAGGGTCTCGGGCGGGCCCTGCTCCACCACCTGCCCCTGGTACAGGACCACCACTTCGTCGCAAAGGTGGTGGACCACCGCCAGGTCGTGGCTGATCAGCAGGTAGGTCACGCCGAATTCGGCTTGCAGGTCCTGCAGCAGATTGAGCACCTGGGCCTGCACCGAGACGTCGAGCGCGCTCACCGGCTCGTCGGCCACGATCAGGCGCGGACGGGTCACCAGGGCACGGGCGATGGCGATGCGCTGGCGCTGGCCGCCGGAGAATTCATGCGGGTACTTGTCCAGGTCGCCGGCGCGCAGGCCCACCGAGTCGACCACTTCGGCGGCGCGGCGTCGCAACGTGCTGGCATCCCGCTCGCCCTGGGCCGCCAGCGGCTCGGTGACGATGCGTTCAACCGTCTGCCGCGGGTCGAGCGAGCCGTAGGGGTCCTGGAACACCATCTGGAAGTCGCGGCGCGCGCGGCGCAGTTCCTCGCGGGGCAGGGCGTGCAGGTCGCGGCCGTCCAGCAGCACCCGGCCGGCGGTGGGCTTGTCCAGCGCCATCACCAGGCGGGCCAGGGTGGACTTGCCCGAGCCGGACTCTCCCACGATGCCCAGGCTGCGCCCGGCCTGGAGCGAGAAGCTCACCCCGCGCAGGGCCTGCACCACCGGCGGCGGCTGCAGCAGCCGCTCGCGCGGGAGCGGGTAGTGGCGCACCATGTGCTCGACCTGGAGCAGGGGGGCGCCGGACGCCGGGGCCGTGGCTCGGCCGGCGGCTTGGAAAGGGTTCGGCCCGGCGCTCATTCGGCGGCTCTCCGGTTTGCATCGGGCGGGTCGGCCCGGTGCTTGGTCCCGGCCTCCGGCACCACGTCCAGCCGCAGGCAGCGCGCCTGGTGGCCGGGGCCCACGTCCACCGCCGGCGGCGGGGTGTCGCGACAACGGTCTTCGGTCCAGGCGCAGCGGCCGGCGAAGGTGCAGCCAGAGGGCAGGGCGGCCAGTTCCGGCACGGTCCCCGCGATGGTCTGCAGCCGCGCGCCCTTGGCAGCGAGCAGGCCGGGCCGGGCCGCGAACAGGCCCTGGGTGTAGGGGTGGCGCCGGTGCGCGAACACTTCGCGGGTGGGCCCGCTCTCGGCCTGCGTGCCGCCGTACATCACCAGCATGCGCGCCACGTTCTGGGCGATCACGCCCAGGTCGTGCGAGATCAGGACCATCGCCATGCCGCGTTCGGTCACCAGCTCGCGCACCAGGTCGAGGATCTGCTTTTGCACCGTCACGTCCAGCGCCGTCGTGGGCTCGTCGGCAATCAGCAGGTCGGGGCCGCAGGCCAGGGCCATCGCAATGGTGACGCGCTGGCGCTGCCCACCGGAGAACTGGTGCGGATACGCGTCGGCGCGGCGGGCGGCGTCGGGGATGCCGACGCGATCGAGCAGGGCGATGGCCTCGGCCCGGGCCTGCGCGGCGCTGAGCCCCTTGTGCAGGCGCAGCGGCTCGGCCACCTGGCGGGCCACGGTGTGCACCGGGTTGAGCGCGGTCATCGGCTCCTGGAAGACCATGGCAATGCGGTCGCCGCGCAGGGCGGCCATCTGCCGCTCGGGCAGGCCGACCAGCTCGCGCCCCTGCAGTCGGATGCTGCCGGTGACCTCGGCGCCCTCGGGCAGCAGGCCCATGAGCGCCAGGGCGGTGAGCGACTTGCCGCAGCCGGACTCGCCCACCAGGCCCAGGGTGTCGCCGCGGGCCAGGGTGAAAGAGAGGTCGCGCACCGCCACCGCCGGCCCGCGCGCGGTGGGCAGCACGATGCGCAGCCTGTTCACTTCGAGCAGCGGTCCGGACTCGGCACTTCCGATGGTCGCGGTTGCGGTGGCGTGGCTCATGTCGGGTGCGGATTCAGCGGCGCCGGGCCAGCTTGGGGTCGAACAGGTCACGCAGGCCGTCACCCAGGAGGTTGAGGCCCAGCACCGCCAGGGCGATGGCCACGCCGGGATAGACCGCCAGCATCGGCGCCTGGAACATCAGGGTCTGCGCCTCGGCCAGCATGCGGCCCCAGGAGGGCTGGGGCGGCTGGGTGCCCAGGCCCAGGTAGGAGAGGGCGGCCTCGGCCAGGATGGCGATGGCGAAGCGGATGGTGGCCTGCACGATCAGCGCCGAGGCGATGTTGGGCAGCACATGCTCGATCGTGATGCGCCAGGCGCCCTTGCCGGCGGCGCGTGCGGCCAGCACGTACTCGCGGCCCCAGACCGCGTTGGCGCTGGCGCGGGTGATGCGCGCGAAGGTGGGGATGTTGTACAGGCCGATGGCGACGATGGCGATCACCATGCCCGGGCCGAAGACCGCGGTGAGCATGATGGCCGAGAGGATGGCCGGGAAGGCGAAGCCGAAGTCGGCCAGGCGCATGATGATTTCCTCGGTCCAGCCGCGGCGGGCCGAGGCCAGCAGGCCCAGCGCGGTGCCGACCACCAGGCCGATACCCACCGCGACAACGCCGACCACGATGGAGGCGCGCGCCCCCACCAGCAGCAGCGAGGCGATGTCGCGGCCATAGGGGTCGGTGCCGAGCCAGTAGCCACCGCCGGGCGCCTGGAGTTTCAGCGCCATGTCGATCTCGTAGGGCGAGTGCGGCGTCCACACCAGGGAGAGCAGGGCGGCCAGCGCCAGCGCGAGGCTGAGGACCGCGCCGATCACGAAACTGGGGTGGCGCCGTGCGCGCTGAATGAAGGTCATATGTCGCTTGCCTTCACCCGCGGGTCGATCGCGGCGTAGAGCAGGTCGACCAGGAAGTTGACGATGACCACCAGCGCCGCCAGCAGCATCACGCAGTTGCGCACCACGATCAGGTCGCGGTTGGCGATCGACTGGAAGATCAGGCGGCCGAGCCCGGGCAGGTAGAACACGCTCTCGACCACGATGGTGCCCGCCAGCAGCTCGGCGAACTGCAGGCCCATCACGGTGATCACCGGCACCATCGCGTTGCGCAGTACATGACCCCAGAGCACGCGACGCTGCGAGGCGCCCTTGGCGCGGGCGGTGCGCACGAAGTCCTCGCGCAGCACCTCGAGCACCGCCGAGCGGGTGATGCGCGCCAGGATGGCCGCCTGCACCACCGCCAGCGACAGCGCCGGCAGCATCAGCGCGCGCAGGGCGTCGAGCCAGCCGTCCTCCCAGCCGGGGAAGCCACCGGCCGAGAACCATTTGAGCTGCACCGAGAACAGCAGGATCAGGAGGATGGCGAACCAGAAGTTGGGGATGGCGATGCCGACCTGGCTCAGGCCCATGAGGCCGACGTCGCCCAGCTTGTTGTGGCGGGCGGCGGCATAGACCCCGGCCGACAGCGCCAGCACGATGGTGAAGCTCATGGCCAGAATGGCCAGCGGCACGGTCAGCGCCAGCCGTTCGAGCACCAGCTCGGACACCGGCGAGCTGTAGGCGTAGGACAGGCCCAGGTTGCCGGTCAGGAGGCCGCCGATCCAGTCGAAGTAGCGGACGAGGGCGGGCTGGTCCAGCCCCAGCTTGGTGGCCAGGGCGGTCACCGCCTCGGGCGAGGCGTCGGGCCCCATGAGGATTTGTGCGGCGTTGCCGGGCAACACCTCCAGCACCATGAAGACCACCACCGAAGTGCCCGCCAAGGTGGCGAGCAGGGTGATGAGACGCTTGACGAGAAACAGGCCCATGTCCCGACGGATAATGCCAGATCATCAGGAGACGCCTTCCGGGCGCTTTCCCGGATGCCCCCGACCCTCAGCCCTCGATCCCCGGAGCCGCCCCATGTCCCTCATGATCACCGACGAGTGCATCAACTGCGACGTGTGCGAGCCCGAGTGCCCGAACGAGGCGATCTTCCTCGGCCCCGAGATCTACCAGATCGACCCGGACAAGTGCACCGAGTGCGTGGGCCACTTCGACGAGCCCCAGTGCGTGCAGGTCTGCCCGGTGGCCTGCATCCCGGTCAACCACGAGCGGGTGGAGAGCCGGGAGACGCTGATGCAGCGGTATCTGCGGCTCACGGCCGCGGCGGCGGCCAAGGACGCTGCGAAATAAACCGGGAGGCGAGCCCGCCGGCCCGGACCTTCCTGTGAATCCCTTCAGACCCCCTCAGGCCTCGGCGGCTTCGGCCTTGGCGGCTTGTGCGTGTGCACCGTGCTGGTCGCCCGCGTCATCTCGCCCGCCAGCAGGTCGGGCGCGGCCTTGAGCGTGCGGGCTACGCACTCTTCAATCAGTGTGCGGTGTTCCGGCGAGGGCTTACGCAGCACATAGTCGGCGACCTCGTTCTTGTCGCCCGGGTGGCCGATGCCGATGCGGAGCCGCCAGTAGTCGGCGCTTCCCAGTTGCGCGTGAATGTCGCGCAAGCCGTTGTGGCCGCCATGGCCGCCCCCGAACTTGAGCTTGGCCTGGCCCGGGGGCACGTCGAGCTCGTCGTGCACCACCAGGATCTCCTCGGGCTGGATCTTGAAAAAGCGCGCCAGCGCCGCCACCGACTTGCCCGAGAGGTTCATGTACGTCTGCGGCTCCAGCAGCCAGACGTTCTGGCCCTTGACGCTGCCGCGCGCCACCAGGCCGTGGTAGGCCCGGTCATTCGACAGGTGCAGGCCGAGGTCGCGGGCCAGGCCGTCGACCCACCAGAAGCCCGCGTTGTGGCGGGTGGCCTCGTACTCGGTGCCCGGGTTGCCCAGGCCGACGAAGAGCTTGATCATGGTGCTGATTAGAAGCGAAACGAGGAGGGTGCCCCGGCGCACACGAGGCCGGGCAGGCCGGAAATGAAAAAGCCCGCGCGAGGCGGGCCTTCACAGCAAGCGCAGGGCGCTTACTTCTTGGCGGCAGCCTTGGCGTCGGCCGCGGGAGCGGCTTCAGCGGCGGGGGCAGCGGCTTCTTCGGCGACGGTGGACACCACCGAGACCAGCACCGGGTTCTTCTTGCCGTGGGTGACGGCAGTCACGCCCTTGGGCAGCTGGATGTCGTCCAGGTGCAGGGACATGCCCTTCTTCAGGCCGGACAGGTCGACCTCGATGAACTCGGGCAGGTCGGCGGGCAGGCAGGCCACTTCCAGCTCGGAGATCACGTGGTTGACGACGCAGGCCTCGAACTTGACGGCCTGGGACTCCTCGGCCTTCACGTAGTGGACCGGCACCTTCATGTGCAGCTTGGTGTTGGCGTCGACCTTCTGGAAGTCGACGTGCAGGACGAGCTGCTTGAAGGGGTGGTACTGCACGTCACGCAGCAGGACCTTGCTGGTCTTGCCGGCCATTTCCATCTCGAGGATGGAGGCGTGGAAGGCTTCCTTCTTCAGGGCGTGCCACAGGGCGTTGTGGTCCAGCTCGATCAGCAGGGGTTCACCCTTGCCACCGTAGACGATGCCGGGCGTCTTGCCCGAATTGCGCAGACGGCGGCTCGCACCCGTACCCTGCTTGGCGCGCTCAAAAGCGACGAATTTCATAGCTCACTCCTCAAGGGTCCACCGCGACCAGTGTGACCCGGGTTGAAAAAACCGGCCTGCTGTCACGCGAGGCCGGCGGGGGTGGCCGCCCTTGCAGGCGGCCGGAACGCTCAGAACAGGTTTTCCTGCTCCGAGAAAAGGCTCATCACCGACTCGCCCTTGGCGATGCGCTGGATCGTCTCGGCGATCAGCGGCGCGACCGACAGCTGGCGGATCTTGCTGCAGCCGCGGGCGGCGTCGGAGAGGGGGATGGTGTTGGTCACGACCACTTCGTCGAGGGCGCTGCCCTTGGCGATGCGCTCGATGGCCGGGCCGGAGAAGATGGGGTGGGTGCAGTAGGCGTAGACGCTCTTGGCGCCGCGCTCCTTGAGCACTTCGGCCGCCTTCACCAGGGTGCCGGCGGTGTCGATCATGTCGTCCATGATCACGCAGTTGCGGCCCTCGATGTCGCCGATGACGTGCATCACCTCGCTCACGTTGGCCTTGGGCCGGCGCTTGTCGATGATGGCCAGGTCGCAACCGAGCTGCTTGGCCAGCGCGCGGGCGCGCACCACGCCGCCCACGTCGGGCGAGACGACCATCAGGTCGGTGTAGTTCTTCAGGCGCAGGTCCGACAGCAGCACCGGAGACGCGTAGATGTTGTCCACCGGGATGTCGAAGAAGCCCTGGATCTGGTCGGCGTGCAGGTCCATGGTGAGGACGCGCGAGACGCCCACGGTCTGCAGCAGGTTGGCCACGACCTTGGCCGAGATCGGCACGCGCGAGGAGCGTGGGCGGCGGTCCTGGCGGGCATAGCCGAAGTAGGGGATGACGGCGCTGATGCGTTCGGCCGAGGCGCGCTTGAGCGCGTCGACCATGATCAGCAGTTCCATCAGGTTCTCGTTCGTGGGGGCGCAGGTGGACTGGACCACGAAGACGTCGCGGGCGCGGACGTTGGTGTTCAGTTCGACCGTGACCTCGCCGTCGGAGAAGCGGCCGACGCTGGCGGCGCCGAGGGTGATGCCCAGGTGGCCGGCGATCTCGGCAGCCAGTGCCGGGTTGGCATTGCCGGTGAACACCATGAAATCGGGAGTCTGAGCAGCCTGCATGTTCGGACCAGCGACTAGAAAGGTTTTGCTGAAGTCAACAAAGCCCCGGTGACGGGGCTTTTGTCTTTTATGCCCCACGAAGGGGCCTGTTTCTCACTCGCTGAAGCCCCGGAGGCGGCGCTTCCCGCAAAAGGTTTGGCAGGGGAGGAAGGACTCGAACCCTCGCATGCCGGAATCAAAATCCGGTGCCTTAACCAACTTGGCGACTCCCCTACACAGGAGGACGGCCTTTCGGCCACCCACCGTTTATTTGTCGCTGGCTGCCCACTCCACCAGGGGGTGTGCCGCCAAATTACTACAAACCTCTACCTGCCAGCCGGGCGGAACCTCCGTCTTCGGATGGGCCCAGTCGTCGGGCAGTTGGGCGAACACCGCGCTGCCGGAACCGGTCATCCGGGCCTGGAGCTTGTGCTCCTTCGCTTCGCCTCCCTGGTCGGCCACCCACTGGAGGGCTTGCCGGACGTCGGGGCTGAGCTTTTCGGCCACCGGCTGCAAGTCGTTGTGGCCGAAGCCATAAGGATGTGCAGCAAAGCGCGAGAGTATAGCAGGCTCCGAGGCCCTCGAAAGCTCCGGGTGACCGAAGATTCGCGCTGTTTCGAGTCCTTGCGCCGGCTTGGCCACCAGAAAGCGGGCCGGCGGCAGGTCGACCGGGGTGATCTGCTCGCCGATGCCCTCGACCCAGGCGTTGCGTCCGCGCAGGAAGAAGGGCACGTCGGCGCCCAGGGTGAGGCCGATGCGCTCGAGCGCATCGCGCGAGAGGCCCAGGCCCCAGAGGCGGTTCAGGGCCAGCAGGCAGCTGGCCGCGTCGGATGACCCGCCGCCCATGCCGGCCTGGGCCGGCAGGCGCTTGGCGATGGAAATGTGCGCGCCCTGTGCGGTGCCGGTGGCCTGCTGCAGCGCCCGGGCCGCACGCAGGCACAGGTCGTCTTCCGGCAGCGGCGCGAGCAGGTCCTCGCGGCTGATGGCGCCGTCTGCGCGCCGCTCGAAGTGCAGGGTGTCGTGCCAGTCGACCAGCATGAACACCGACTGCAGCAGGTGGTAGCCATCGGCCCGCCGCCCGGTCACGTGCAGGAACAGGTTCAGCTTGGCCGGAGCCGGGATGTCGTAGAGGGCCTTCATGGGACGGTTCAAGGGGACGGATTGTCCAGCACCAGCCGCAGGTCGGCGGCGGGGCGCAGGCGCCGGGCCTGCAGCCGGCCCCGGTCCCGCTGGGAGAGGTCGGCCTGCCAGCCCGCCACTTCGGTGGGCCGGCCCTCGAGCCAGTCGAACAGGGCGGCCACCGGGACGGCGGTGCCGGTGGCGGCTTCCACCAGAGCCTCGAGCGAGGCCGCCTGGCGTGGCGGTTCGCCGGGCACCTGCAGCCGCGCGCCGGCGGCGGACCATTCGAGCAGGGCGGCGGTGCCGCCCAGGGGTGTCATGAGTTCGAGCGCGCCCTGGCGGGGCGAGCCGCGCAGGTCGAAGCCGGCGCTGAAGGACTGGCGCGGGTCGTCGTCCACCTTGAGGGCGAGGCGTCCGCTCCAGTGCGGGAGGTGGGCGGACACTGCGGCCGGGCGCAGCGAGGCGCAGCCGCCCAGTGCCCAGGCGGCGGCCATCACGGGCAGTGACAGGGCCGCGAAGCGGCGTCGGACCTGCGGCATGCGCGCGCTCAGGGCTTGACCTGCAGCCGCTGCAGCGTGGACTGCAGGGTCTCGTTGTCGCGGTTCTGGGCCAGGCCCTCGCGCCACACTTCCAGCGCGCGCGGCTTGCGGCCCAGGCTCCAGAGCACCTCGCCCAGGTGGGCGGCGATCTCGGCGTCGGGCCGGTCGCGGAAGGCCTTTTCCAGCAGGCGCAGAGCCTCGGCGGTGTTGCCGAGGCGGAACTCGACCCAGCCCAGGCTGTCGGTGATGAAGGGGTCGCCGGGCGCGTACTCGAGCGCCTTGCGAATCAGCTCGCGCGCCTCGGGCAGGCGCACGTTGCGATCGGCCAGGGAGTAGCCCAGGGCGTTGTAGGCGTGGTGGAAGTCGGGCTTGACCGAGATCGCCTGGCGAAGCAGCAGCTCCATCTCCTCGAGCCGCCCCAGCTTCTCGGCGTTCATTGCCTGCTCGTAGAGCAGCTCGGTGTCCTTGGGGTTGCGCTTGACCGCGTCGGCCAGCAGCTCGTAGGCGGCCGGGTATTGCCGGTTCTCCCGCAGCAGGTGGACCTCGGCCAGCACCTTCGCGCGGGCGGCGGCGGTGTCGCGCTCGGGCACTGAGCGCAGCAGGGCGCGGGCCTCCTCCATGCGGCCCTGGCGCGCCAGCACCGAGGCGCGGCGCGCCTGGATCGCCAGCAGGTCGGGCGCCCCGTTGATGCGGTCCAGCCAGCGCAGCGCGCCCGGCAGGTCGCCGCGCTTCTCGGTGATCTGGGCCAGGGCGAGGTAGGCCTGGGTCAGACCGCGCACGGACTCGCCCCGGGCGTCGCGGCCATCGGCCTGCATCAGGGCCAGGTATTTCTTCAGCGCGGTCTCGGCCGGCTCGAGCTGGTTCTCCTGCGTCTGCAGCACGCCCAGCACCAGCCAGGCGTCGGGGAAGTCGGGCTTCTGGCGCGTGAGCAGCTGCAGCTGCTGGCGGGCCTCGCCGGCGCGCTGGGCCTCGAGCAGGAGGCGCGCATAGGCCAGGCGGGTCTCGGGCCGGGCCTGCGGGCTGGCGAGGTAACGATGCACCAGGGCCTCGGCCTGGGGCAGGCGCGGGTCCATCAGCTCCAGGGCCAGCATCACCGGGCCCTCGTCGGCCGGGTCGGCGGCCAGGGCGCGCTGGGCGCCCTCGAGCGCATGCGCCTCCTGGCCAGCAGCCAGGCGCATGCGGGCGATGGCGGTCCAGGCCGGGCCCGCGGTCTCGGGCCGCGCAGCCCATTCGGCCAGCGCCTGCTCGGTGAGGCGCAGGGCCTGGGCCTTGTCGCCGGCGCGCGCGTACAGGCGGGGCACCAGGGCCAGGGTGGCGGCGCGCTCGGGCGGCGGGGTGAGCGTCAGGAGCTGTCGCAGGGGCTCGGCCGATTCGGCGACGCGGTTGAGGGCCAGCAGGATCTGCAGCACGAAGCGGGTGGCCTCGCGCGACTGGGGGTGGGCCTGCTTCCAGGCGCGGGCCGCCTGCAGGGCCGACTCGCCGGCGCGGGCCTGCAGTGCGACCTCGACCGCGCGCTGGTAGACCGCGGGGTCGTTGCTGCGGCGGGCGGCGTCAAGCAGGGTCTGGAAGGCCAGGCCCGGCTCATTGCTGCGGGCGGCCATCTCGCCGACCAGCAACTGGTAGAACAGTTCGGCGGTGAGCGCGGAGGCGCGGGGGGCTTCGGCGGGTGCGGGGGCCTTGGCGGCAGAGGCCGCGCTTCGGGCCGGTGCGGCGGGTGACTGCGCCAGGACGCCAGGGGCCGGGGCCAGCAGGCACGCCAGCGCGGCGACGGTGGCCAGCGCCGGCATCCGCAGGGTGGCGGAGGGGAAGGCGCGGGGGACGGCGCGAGAAAGGGCGTGGGTGACCGCCAGCAAGGCAGCGGGGGCGCAGGAGGCGGCGGGCCAGCCCGCGCCAGACCTCGTCGCAGGGCGATGCACAGTCATGCGGGCCATCATAATCGCCGCTGCCAGACCATGCCCGAACTGCCAGAAGTCGAAGTCACGCGCCGCAGCTTTGCCGACCGCATCGCAGGCGCCCAGGTGCTGCAGCTGCGTCTGGGCAAGCCCCTGCGCTGGCCCCTGGGCTGCGACCCGCAGGCGCTGGCGGGCCGCCAGGTGCGGGGCGTGCGCCGGCGCGGCAAGTACCTGCTCGTCGACCTCGACGCCGGCCTGCTGCTGGTGCACCTGGGCATGTCCGGCAGCCTCTCCTTTCAGGACGCGCCGCCGCCGCCCGGCCTGCACGACCACTTCGACCTGGTCACCAGCCGCGGCACGCTGCGCCTGAACGACCCGCGCCGCTTCGGCGCCCTGGTCCACGCGCCGTCCGAAGATTCGCCGGTGGCCCGCAAGCTCCTGGGCGGCCTGGGCTTCGAGCCGCTGGAGGCCGACTTCGACCCGCAGGTGTTCCACGCCGGCCTGCGCCTGCGCCGTGCGCCGATCAAGCAGGTGCTGCTCGCGGGCGACCTGGTGGTCGGCGTGGGCAACATCTATGCCTCCGAGGCCCTGTTCCTGGCCGGCATCCGGCCCACCACCCGCGCCTGCCGCATCAGCCTGGAGCGGGCGACCCGCCTGCACGCCGCCATCCGCCAGGTGCTGGCGCGCGCGGTGGAAAAGGGCGGCAGCACGCTGCGCGATTTCTCGAACGCCTGGGGCGAGAGCGGCTACTTCCAGCTCGAGGCCATGGTCTACGACCGCGAGGGCGAACCCTGCCGGGTCTGCGGCCAGGCGGTGCGGCGGATGCTGCAGGGCCAGCGGGCGACCTATTTCTGCGGAACCTGCCAGCGATGACCTCGAAGAAGTCTGCCGGGGCGAAGCGGTCCGCCCCGAGTGCCGCTAAATCCTTGTCCGTCGCCGACGAGGTGGTGCGCTGGCAGCGCGCTCATGGTCGCAGCGGCCTGCCCTGGCAGGCCACCCGCGACCCCTACCGGGTCTGGCTGTCCGAGGTGATGCTGCAGCAGACCCAGGTGGCCACGGTGCTGGGGTACTACGAGCGGTTCCTCGCGCGCTTCCCCGCGGTGACCGACCTGGCCGCGGCCTCCGAGGACGAGGTGCTGGGCCTGTGGAGCGGCCTGGGCTACTACAGCCGCGCCCGCAACCTGCATCGCTGCGCGCAGGTGGTGGCGCGCGAGCACGGCGGCCGCTTCCCGGGCAGCGCCGAGGCGCTGCAGACCCTGCCCGGCATCGGCCGGTCGACGGCGGCGGCCATCGCGTCCTTCTGCTTTGGCGAGCGCATCGCCATCCTGGACGGCAACGTCAAGCGGGTGCTCTCGCGGGTGCTGGCTTTCGAGGGGGACCTCGCGCAGGCGGCGCAGGAGAAGCGCCTGTGGGCGCTGGCGCAGGACCTGGTGCCCGCGCGCAGCGCCGACATGCCGGCCTACACCCAGGGCCTGATGGACCTGGGCGCTACCGTCTGCCTCGCGCGCTCGCCCAACTGCCTGCTGTGCCCGCTGCAGCCGCAGTGCCAGGCGTCCCGGAACGGCGAGCCCGAGCGCTTTCCGGTGCGCACCCGCAAGCTCAAACGCAGCGCGCAGGCCCTGTGGGTGCTGCTGGCGCGGCGCGCCGACGGCGCGGTGTGGCTGCACAAGCGCCCGTCCACCGGCATCTGGGCCGGGCTGCATTGCCTGCCGGTGTTCGAGTCGGCCGAGGCCCTGGGGCAGGCGTTGCCGGCGCAGGCGGTTGCCGAGGACCTGGCGCCCTTCGTGCATGTGCTCACGCACAAGGACCTGCACCTGCATCCGGTGCGGATCGAAATGCCCACGCGTGGCAAATTGGGGATCGAGGGAAGCTGGGTCGCCGCGGCGGACTGGCCGGCCCTGGGCCTGCCGGCGCCGGTCAGGCGCCTCCTGGCGTCCGTCGGCGACTGAGGCTCAGTGCCCGTCGAGTTCGCGGTGCCGCTTGAGGGTGGTCCAGCGGGAGGCGAAGGCGGCGGCGAGCTGTTCGACCAGGTAGACCGAGCGGTGCTGCCCGCCGGTGCAGCCGATGGCCACGGTGACATAGCTGCGGTGGTCGCGGGCCAGCATCGGCAGCCACTGCTCGAGGAAGGCCTCGATGTGACCGCGCATGCGCTCCACCTCCGGGTCGGCGCGCAGGAAGTCGATGACCGGGCCGTCGCGGCCGGTGAGGTCCCGCAGCGCCGGCTCGTAGTGCGGGTTGGGCAGCATGCGCACGTCGAAGGCGTAGTCGGCGTCGACCGGGATGCCGCGCTTGAAGGCGAAGGATTCGAAGACCAGGGTGAGCCGGCTGGTCGGCGCCGACAGCAGCGACTTCACATAGCCCTGTAGCTGCGCCGAGCGCAGCACGCTGGTGTCGATGACATGGGCCTGGTCACGCAGGTCGGCGAGCAGCTCGCGCTCGAGCTCGATCGCGTCGACCAGCGCATGCTGGCGGTCGGCCAGCGGGTCGCGCCCGGTGCCGGCGGCCGCGTCCTCGGCCTGCTCGCCCGAGAGCGGGTGGCGGCGGCGGGTCTCGGAGAAGCGCCGCACCAGGGTGTCGGTGCTGGAGTCCAGGAACAGCGAGCGCACCTGGATGCCGCGCTGGCGCAGCGTCGCGAGCTGGGCGGGCACCTGGGGCAGGGCGAGGGCGCTGCGCACGTCCACCGCGATGGCGACCCGGCGCGCGGACACCCGCTGCTCCAGGTCGACGAAGGACAGCAGCAGCTCGGGCGGCAGGTTGTCCACGCAGTAGTAGCCGGCGTCCTCCAGGGCGCGCAGCACCACCGACTTGCCCGAGCCGGACATTCCGGTGATCAGCACCACCTCCAGGGCCTGGGGCGTGGCGTCGGGTCCCTGGCTCATCGCGCCGCCCCCACGCCCGAGCCTGCGCCGGAACCCGCGCCGAGCATCTCCTTGGCATGGGCCAGGGTGGTGCCCGAGAGGCGCTCGCCGCCCAGCATGCGGGCGACTTCGGCGACCCGCTGCTCGCCGCTCACCGGGGCGACGCTGCTGGTGGTGCCGGCCTTGCCCGCCTGCTTGGCCACCACCAGGTGGTGGTCGGCGCAGGCGGCGACCTGGGGCAGGTGGGTGACGGCCAGCACCTGGCGGTCGCGCCCCAGCTGCTTCATCAGGCGGCCCACCGTCTCGGCGACCGCGCCTCCGACGCCGGAGTCGACCTCGTCGAAGATCAGGGTCTGGGCGTCGCCCAGCTCGCTGGTGGTGACCGCGATGGCCAGCGCAATGCGCGAGAGCTCGCCGCCCGAGGCGACCTTGCCCACCGGTCGCGGCGTGCTGCCCGGGTGGCCGGCCACCAGGAAGGCCACGTCCTCCAGGCCGTGGGCGGCGGGCTCGCACTTTTCGAGCGACACCTCGAAGCGGCCGCCCTGCATGCCCAGGCCCTGCATGGCCTGGGTGATGGCCTGGGCCAGCTTGGGCGCGGCCTTGGCGCGGGCCTTGGACAGGCGCTGCGCCTCGTCCATCCAGGCCTGGCGGGCCTGCTCCTGCGCGGCCTCCAGGGCCTGCAGGTCGGCGGCGGCGTCGAGCTGCGCCAGCTCCTGGCGCCAGCCGGCCAGCACCGCGGGCAGTTCCTCCGGCGGGCGCTTGTAGCGGCGGGCCAGGGAGACCCATTGGCCCAGGCGCTCGTCGAGTTCGGCCAGGCGCTGCGGGTCGAGGTCGGCGCTGCGCAGGTAGGCGTGCAGCGAGTGCGCGGCGTCCTCGGCCTGCGCCAGGGCGGATGCCAGCACTTCGGCCAGGCCGCGGAATTCGGGCTCCAGGTGCTCCTGCGCCTGCAGGGCGGCCTGGGCGCGGGCCAGCAGGCGGGTGGCGCTCTCGTCCCGGCCGCCGTCCTCGCCCTCGAGCGCGGCGAGCGCGCCGTTGGCGGCGTCCATCAGCCCCTGGGCGTTGGCCAGGCGGGTGTGGCCGGCGTTGAGGTCTTCCCACTCGTCGGCGCCGGGGGCGAGCTTGTCGACCTCGCCGATCTGCCAGGCGAGGCGCTCGCGCTCGCGCTGCAGCGAGTCCTGGGCGGCGCGCGCTTCGGTGAGGGTCTTCTGCGCGGCGCGCCAGGCCTGCCACAGGCCGGTGAGCTTCTGGGTGGCGAGGCCCGCATAGCCATCGAGCAGGCCGCGCACCGCCTCGGGCCGGGTGAGGCTTTGCCAGGCGTGCTGGCCGTGGATGTCGACCAGGCGATCACCCGCCTCGCGCAGCTGGGTGGCGGTAGCGGGGCTGCCGTTGACCCAGGCGCGGCTCTTGCCCTGGGCGTCGATGCTGCGGCGCAAAAGGAGGGTGTCGCCCCCGGAGTCGCTGGTGTCGAAGCCGGCTTCCTCCAGCCAGGCGGCCAGCTGCGGCGGGCAGTCGAACTCGGCGCTGATGTCGGCGCGCGGCGCGCCCTCGCGCACCACGCCGGCGTCGGCGCGCGCGCCCAGCACCAGCTGCAGCGCGTCGATCAGGATGGACTTGCCCGCGCCGGTCTCGCCGGTGAGGACGGAGAAGCCGCCCGCGAGCTCGAGCTCGAGCGACTGGACGATGACGAAGTCACGCAGGGCGATGCGACGCAGGCTCATGGTGAAGGCTTTGTTCAGGGGGCGCCAACGCCGCCCTCGTTCCAGTGCAGTTTCTTGCGCAGGGTGTCGAAATAGCTCCAGCCGCGCGGGTGCAGGAAGCGCGCCTGGTACTGGGAGCGGCGCACGATGATGCGGTCGCCGTGCAGCAGCGAGGCCAGGGACTGCATGTCGAAGCTGGCGCTGGCGTCGCGGCCGGCCACGACCTCGATGGCGACCTCGCTGGCGTCATGCAGCACCAGGGGGCGGTTGGACAGGGCGTGCGGGGCGATGGGCACCAGCACCCAGCCCGGCACCGAGGGGTGCAGCATGGGGCCGCCGGCCGACAGGGCGTAGGCAGTGGAGCCGGTGGGCGAGGCGACGATCAGGCCGTCGGCCCGCTGGCTGGCCACGAAATGCCCGTCGACGTCGACCCGCAGTTCGACCATGCCGGAGGTGGCGCCGCGGTTGACCACCACGTCGTTCATCGCCAGGGCGTCGAAGACGCAGTGGCCGTCCCGCAGCACCCGGGCATGCATGAGGCTGCGGCGCTCCTCCTCGTGCTCGCCGCGCAGCATGGGGGCCAGGGCCTCGCGGAAGCCCTCGAGCGGGATGTCGGTGATGAAGCCCAGGCGGCCCTGGTTGATGCCGACCAGGGGAATGTCGTGCCGGGCCAGCTGCCGGCCCACGCCCAGCATGGTGCCGTCGCCGCCCACCACCACGGCCAGGTCGCATTGGGCGCCGATGCCGGCGATGTCCAGGACCGCATGGCCCTGGATGCCGCTGTGGCTGGCGGTGTCGCGGTCGAGGGTGACGTCGCAGCCCTGCCCCAGCAGGAACTGGGAGATGTCCTCCAGGGCGGCCCGGGGCGTGCCGCTGCCGGTGCCGGCGGCGGGGTATTTGCCTATCAGCGCGACATGGCGGTAGCGGGATGTCATGGGCAAATTACATCACTAAAATCCGGGCAGACTGATCACCATGCTGGACGACCGCGCCAAGTTGTTGCTCAAAGCCCTGGTCGAGCGATACATCGCCGACGGGCAACCCGTGGGATCGCGCACGCTCTCGCGCGCCTCGGGCATTGAGCTCTCGCCCGCGACCATCCGCAACGTCATGTCCGACCTGGAGGCGCTGGGTCTGATCGCCAGCCCCCACACGTCGGCCGGCCGCATCCCCACCGCCCGCGGCTACCGGCTCTTTGTCGACACCATGCTCACCGCCCAGCGGGAGCAGCTGGCCGCCCCCAGCCTGGCGCCGGACCAGCCCCAGAAGGTGATCGCCAACGCCGCCCACCTGCTGTCCAACCTCTCGCATTTCGTCGGGGTGGTGATGGCGCCGCGCCGCAGCTCGGTGTTCCGCCACATCGAGTTCCTGCGACTGTCCGAGCGGCGCTACCTGGTCATCATCGTCTCGCCCGACGGCGATGTGCAGAACCGGGTGGTCTTCACCGAGCACGACTACACCCAGCAGCAGCTGGTGGAGGCCTCCAACTTCCTCAACGCGAATTACGCGGGCCTCGAGATCGAGCAGGTGCGCGAGCGGCTCAAGGGCGAGGTCGACACCCTGCGCGCCGAGATCGCCAAGCTGATGCAGACCGCGGTCGACGCCAGCTCCGAGGCCATGAGCCAGGCGCAGGACGAGGTGGTCATCTCCGGCGAGCGCAACCTGCTGGCGGTGAGCGACTTCTCCAGCGACATGGGCCAGCTGCGCCGGGCCTTCGACCTGTTCGAGCAGAAGACACAGCTGATGCGCCTGCTGGACATCTCCAGCCAGGCCGAGGGCGTGCGCATCTTCATCGGGGGCGAGAGCCAGGTCGTGCCCTTCGAGGAGCTCTCGGTGGTGAGCGCGCCCTACGAGGTCGACGGCCAGGTGGTGGGCACGCTGGGCGTGATCGGTCCCACCCGCATGCCCTACGACCGCATGATCCAGATCGTGGACATCACCTCCCGGCTGGTGTCCAACGCGCTGAGCCACCACAAGTAGGCCGCGTGTGTCGCGGCTCGGCACGGCCCCGCCTCAGCGTCGCGCCGTGCTCCCCCCCAGCGACTCCAACACTCCGAGCCACAGCGCATTGCGTTCGATGCCCGGTTGCGGGTCCTGGTGGCCGCTGGCGCCCGCCCAGACCGCGGTCTGCACCATGACGATGCCCGAGGAGGGTTGGACATAGACGGCCTGGCCGTGGACCCCCTGGAGCACGAAGGTGCGCTCACGCAGCGGCAGCGTCCAGAACTGGTAGCCATAGCCCATGTAGGGCGTGGCCCGCAGCGGCTGCAGGGCCGCTGGCTGGCGTGCCGGGTCGGTGGCCTCCAGCACGTAGTCGCGGGGAATGACCTGCCGGTCTCCTGCCTTGCCGTCGTTGGCGAGCATCAGCCCCAGGCGCGCCCAGTCCCGGAGTGAGGCGTTGAAGCAGTTGTAGGCGGACTCCTGGCCGGCCGAGTCGGTGCACCAGAAGGCCTCGCGCTCGGCGCCCAGGGGCTCCCACAGCCACTCGCGGGTGAGGTCGGCCATGTTGCGGCCGGTGGCGGCGGTGAGCACCCGGCCCAGAACCTCGGTCTCAGCGCTCGAGTAGGCGAATTTTTCGCCTGCGGGCGCGTGGCGGTCGGTGATCGAGCGAAGGACTTCCTGTGGCGTGGGTTTGCCGGTGTTCATGGCGAGGCCCAGGCGGGCCACGTCGTCCTTGCCGTCGTAGCGTTCGGTGAAGGTCAGGCCCGAGGACATCCGCAGCAGGTGACGGATCGAGGTGGCGCCGTAGGGGCTCCCCGCCAGATCGCGCGCGTAGCGCTCGGTCGGGTCGTCCAGGGAGGCGATCTGGCCCTTGGCATGGGCCACGCCGACCAGCAGCGACGTGACGCTCTTGGCCATCGAGGCCGAGCGGAACAGGTGGTTCTCGTTGCGGTCGTACCGATAGCGTTCCAGCACGATCTCGCCGTTCTTCATCAGCAGCAGGCCGGTGACCCGCTGGCGCTCGAGGTAGTCGTCGACCGAGAGCGAACGGCCGGCGAGGCGGTAGCGGATGGGGGGCGTCTGCGTCGCGCGTGCCAGTGGCCGCGCCTGCGGCGGCTTGGGCACCCAGGCCGCACGCACGCCCGGCACCTTGTCCAGCGCCGACCACGAGCCCACCTGGAAGTTCGGAGCCGAGATCCTGCCCGGGCTGGGGGCGACCGGATAGCCCGCTGCCCGCCCCAGAAGGTCGGCGTCGGGTTCGGCGCGCGCGGTCGAGGCCCCCGGCCAGGCCCCCAGGCCCATCCAGGTGGCCAGGACGACAAGCGCGATCCGGCCAGGCGAGCGCACGCGCGCGGCCAAGGGGCAGGCAGTGTTCATGTGGACCATTCTAGGCAGGGTGCCCAGGACGGTCCGCGGTGGCGCCTCACCCCTTCTTGGCCAGCCCCACGTCGTTCACGATGCGGTACATCAGGTCGCGGTCCTTGAGGAACTCGCGCTGGAAGGCGTCGACCGACAGCGGGTTCGGGTCCAGGCCCAGGCCGATCAGGCGGTCCTGCACCACTTTCGTCGAGGCGACCTTGTTGATCGCGGCGTTGAGCTTTTCGACCGTCGCCTTCGGGATGCCGGCCGGGCCGATCAGGCCGAACCAGGACTCGAACTCGAAACCGGGCAGGCTCGACTCGGCGATGGTGGGCACATTGGGCAGCTGCGCGCTGCGCTTCTTGCCGGTGATGCCCAGGATGCGATAGCGCGGGTCATTGCGGAAGGCGGCGGAGCCCGCGGTGGGCACGATGACGGCCTGGGCGCGGTTGCCGCCCACGTCGGTCACCGCTTCGGCGGTGCCCTTGTACGGAATGTGGACCACGTCGATGCCCGCGGCCTTCACGAAATACGCCATGGCCAGGTGGGTGGAGCTGCCGATACCCGCCGAGCCGTAATTGAGCTGGCCCGGCTTGGACTTGGCCAGCGCGATGAACTCGGCGACCGTCCGCACCGGCAGCTCGCCGCTCACCAGCAGGATGTAGTTCTGGTCACCGAGGTTGGCGACGACCTGGAAGTCCTTGATCGGGTCGTAGCTGGGCGTGGCGCCCATGGCGGCGGTGACGAAGTGGCTGGAGGCGGCCATGAGCAGCGTCTTGCCATCGGGTTCGGCCTTGGCCACGGCCACGGTGCCGATGGCGCCGCCGGCGCCCGGTTTGGCCTCGATGATCCAGGTCTGGCCCGTCTCGGCGCCCAGCTCGTTGTGGATGGCACGGGCCGGCGCCTCGCGCGCGCCGCCGGCGGCGAAGGGCACGATGATGCGGCTCACGTTGCCGCCGGCCTGGGCCAGTGCTTCCAGGGGCAATGCGCTGGCCGCCAGGCCACCGCCAAGGCCGCCGAGGGCGGCCAGAAGCTCACGTCGTTTCATCTGCGTCTCCTTTTCACTTGTCTTGTTGGCGGGCATCTCAGCCCATGATGCGGTGGAAGTCCTCGAACAATTCATCGACCGAGAAGCGCCGCGGAATCAGCCGCTGCTCGTGCGAGTAGCGGATCAGGATTTCCAGCGCGCGCCGGTTCGGCTCCACGCCGAAGGGGGTGAGGTCCGGCTGGCCCGCGGGGCGCTGGGCGTCGGCTTCGGCCTTGCTCGCGAGCAGGGCCTGGTAGATCGCGCGCACCAGCTCCGGCCGCTCGCGGCACAGATCTTCGCGCACCGCCACCATGTGGTTGATCGGGACCAACCCGTGGCGCGCGGCCCAGGCCTGCGCCGCCTGATGCGGCGCGGGCAGCACGGGCACCAGACGCGGGTCGTCGGGCAGGTCGGTGCCGATGATGGCGGCGTCGAGGTCGCCGGCCACCAGGCACTCGAAGGCGTTGCGACCCGAGTCGTCACGGGTCACGCCCGCCGGGTCGGGGAACTCGGCCAGGTGCCCGTCCTCCGACGTCACCCAGTGCACGCCGTCGAGGTTGACGCCGTAGTCGTCGGAGATGATGCCGCGCACCCAGGTCACCGTGGTCTGCGCATAGGCGCGGATGCCGACCCGCTTGCCTTGCAGCTGGTCGGCGCGCAGGGGACGGTCGGCGTGGCACACGAGGCAATGGTGCTGGTTGCGGCCGGCGCCCACCACCGCCGGCAGCAGCACCAGGGGCTTGCCGTAGGCGCGGGCCTGCAGGTAGGTGACCAGGGCCAGTTCGGCCACGTCGAAGGACAGCTCGCGCACCACGCGCTTGAAGGCGCGGTTGGGGGTCTTGACCGGGTCGTACTCGAGCTCGAACAGGTCGGACGACACCCGGCCCTCGCGCAGGGCCCGGGTGTTGGGGTAGTCGCCCAGGAGGGTGGTGAGGCGCAGGCGCTCGGTGGCCATGGTTACCGTCCTCAGGCCTTGCCCGTGCCCAGCGAAGGGTAGAGGCGGCGCGCGGTGCCGGAGAAGATCCACTCGCGGTCCGCAGCGGACAGGGTGCGGGTGGCGTCCAGCGCCAGCTGCAGCTGGTGGGCCAGGCCGCCGGCCGAGGCCGGGAAGTTGGAGCCCCAGGCGATGCGGCGCGCGCCGAAGGCCGCCACCACCGCCTCGCAGAAGGCCTGCGGCGTGCTCTGGCCCTGGGCCGACTCCAGCAGGTTGTGCGTGGTGAGCTTGAAGTTCAGGTTGGGAAAGCGCGCCAGTGCCCACAGGCTTGCAGCCTGGGCATAGGGTGCGCCGTCCTCCAGCACCGGGCGGGCGAAGTGGTCCAGCAGGATGGTGACATTGGGGAAGTCGCGCATCACCGCCTCCAGCTGCGGCAGGCCATTGGCCCGCAGCTGGACGCAGACCGGAGTGCCGTGGTCGCTGGCGTACTGCCAGGCCGGCCGGGCACGCGGGTCGTCCAGTCGCGTGGCGTGGTCCGCGGCGGTGTGGCCGGCGATGAAGAAGCGCATGCCCGCCAGGCACTCGGCCTGCCAGCGCGCGGCCTGCTGCGGCGCGTCGGGCGCGAGCAGGTCGACCGAGTACACGCCGATGAATTTGGAAGGCTGGGCGCGCACGCAGTCGCGGACGTAGCTGCTGTCGTGGCCGTAGCAGGTCGAGGCCTGCACCAGCACTGCCTGGGCCACGCCGGCCTCGGCCATCGCGGCCAGCATGCCGGCCTCGTCCACCGGGCGCTCGCGCGACCAGTCGGACTGCTTGCCGCCCATGGGCTGCAGCGGGTAACGGGCGGTGTCGGGGGCGATCACATGGCAGTGGGTGTCCACCACCGGCCAGGGCGAGGTCATGCGGTCTCCTGTCTTTTCTGGTCTAGCGTGGGTCAAATTCTGGCGAGGGACCGGGAAAAGGAAAAGCCAGTTTTTTCGGACTTATCATTTGCTTTTCTTATGAAGTGACCCATGGCCCAGCTCGATTGGTACATCCGCGCCAACCTCAAGCCGCGCCACCTGCAGTTGCTGGTGGCCCTGGACAACTTCCGCCACATCGGCCGTGCCGCCGCCAGCCTCAACTTGTCGCAGCCAGCGGTCTCGCTTTCCCTGGGCGAACTTGAAAAGGGCCTGGGCCTGGCGCTGTTCGAGCGCCATGCGCGCGGCGTGACGCCCAATGCCTACGGCGAGTGCCTGGTGCGGCATGCGCGCCAGCTGCTCACGGGGCTGGAACAGGCCCGCGAGGAGTTGCAGGCGCTTCAGACGGGGGCGGCCGGCAAGATCCAGGTCGGGGCGCTGCCGGCGGTCGCCTCCGCGCTGCTGCCGCAGGCGCTGGCGGCGTACAAGCGCGCGTACCCGACCAGCCAGGTCATGGTGACCGAAGGCTCGATGGACAACCTCCTGCCCCTGCTGCGAGGCGGCCAGCTCGAGCTGCTGGTGGGCCGGCTGATGACGCGCGCGGCCGACGACGTGAGCGAGGAGGCGCTGTACGACGGCCTCAATGTGGTGGTGGTGCGGCGCGAGCATTCGCTGGCCCGCCGCCGCAAGCTGCGCTGGCCCGACCTGCAGGACTTTCCCTGGGTGCTGCCCCCGGTGGGTTCGCTGGCGCGCGAGCCGCTGGAGGTGGCGCTGCGCCAGCACGGCATGGCCCTGCCGCGCGACGCGATCGAGACCCTGTCCAACAGCGTGATCGCGGGCTACCTGCAGCACACCCAGGCGGTGGGCTTGCTCTCGCGGCTGGTGGCCAGGCCCCTGACCCGCAGCGGCGCGCTGGCCATCCTGCCGCTGGAGTTACCCGACCCGCGCCGGCCGATTGGCGTCACCTGGCTCAAGCAGCGCCCGCTGCCGCCGGCGGCGTTACGCTTGGTCGAGTTCTTGAAGCAAGAGATCAAGGCCCTGGCTTGATGCCAGGGGATGTCCGCCCCCCGAATCACTAGGCGACCACCCACGATTTATGAAAAAGTCACTCGTTGCGGCGATATTTTTTGCAGTCCTCAACGCAAGCTCTGCAGAAGACGAGATCGAGCGGTCTTCCATCACTGGCGCGTACACCCGATCCCCGTATCGCAACAAAACTTTCGAGCCCGCCGCCGAACCCAGCCCACTGAATGTGAAGGAATCCCTTTCTGATGCAGACAAGGAGATCGCCGGGCTGGCTGATTCAGTGTTCCGCTCAAGCCCTCACAACTTGGGGATGATGTTGATTGATCGAAATCAGATCATTTTTGAAAGATATGGCGATGGCTTGGACCAGAACACGAAGTACTTCTCCTACTCGATGGCGAAAAGCTTGACCGCGTACGCAGTGGGGCAAGCTCTCTGCGGGGGCGGCCTTGCTTCTTTGGATGACAAGGCTGTGGCGTATGCGAAAAATTTGGAGGGGACAGTTTTTGGTGATGCCAGTGTCAAACAGCTTTTGACAATGAGCAGTGGTGCGCCGGCCCCGTTCGAAGCCGGTGGGTCTGCTCAAGGCGAATGGCGATCGGTCACGCGGCAGACGTCAACGATTGAGCAAGTGCTGCGGTCGTATGGAAAAACGCCTGTTGAAGGACGCCCATTCGAATACAACAACAGCGACACCAATGCGCTGATGTACGTGTTGAACGGAGCCGGTGGATTTCTCAAAATATTCGATGAAAAAATCTGGAAGCTGGCAAAACCGAAAAGCCAAGGCGCGTGGCTGATTGACAGGAACGATGATGCCTATGCGGCGGCTGGGTTCAGTGCCACCTTATCGGACTGGGGGCGTTTGAGCACCCTCTTTCTCCGTATGCGAGCTGGCAAGGAGGGCGCGTGCATCGAGAAGTACTTGAAGGACGCCACCTCCATTCAAAAGAAGGTCGTCAAAGGCTACTTCGGCGACGACTACGGCTATCAAACTTGGATTTATTCACGCCAACCTTCTTCTCGTTTCGCCTGGCGAGGCGCCTACGGCCAAATGATTGCCTTTGATCCAGTCAAAGAGCGGGTCTTGATTGTTTTCAGACACCGCTCCTTTGGCGCTGCGGGTCCAGCGTTGGGTGGATTGATGGCCAGATGGGAAAGAATGCCGTGACGGCACCGGGCGGGTGCTGCGTCACGCGGTGTGGGCCCCCACGGAGACGTCTGCCACCGGGCCCCGGGCGATCAGCGCCTCGCATGCCTCTGCATGCATTGGGGTGACTTGTGCGAATGGGCGCTACCCGCCAATGGCGTCCGCCAGCGCCCCTCGGAACAACTGCAGCATGGCGTTGTGGCGGGCGACGCTGCGTACCAGCAGGTTCACCTGCATTGGCTTGACCCCCAGGCGGAAGTTGAGGATGGTAATCTGACCCAAGGCCTGCCGTAGGCTGGCGTCGCGTCGTTGAAGCACCCATTACTCCCGCGCCAGCCGCTTGAGGGCGATGCGCCGCTCCTGAAGAATCGGGTGGTCGTGTCGCGCCACGAGGCACATCTCGTCGCGGTACAGGGGCAGCATTTCCAGGTCGGCGGTGAGCGCCGATTCGGGCAGGCACCAGAAAAAAGGCCACCCGAAGGTGGCCTCGTCCCGTCGCCGCCGACTCAGCTTCCGCTGACCAGGCAGCTCTTTCGGTACTCGTCGAGATAGAGCGGGGACTTCAGGGTCACCAGCTGGTTGTCGACGAGGAAGTGCCCGCTGGTGAAGGGGCTGGTGAAGTGGTCGATGGCCCAGCGCTCGAACTCGCTGCCCTTGGCGAAGTCAATCTCGTAGCCCTGGATCGCCTCGTTCCACTTCAGGTTGACAGCGTTGACCAGCAGCTTGTTGCCACCGGTGTACATGCGCACCGAGTCGCCGTCCCACTTCTGGTACCAGGCCGGGAAGTCGGTGGTGAGCTTGTTGCCGGTGCCGACCACGGAGTCGCCGAACTTCATGTCCAGCTTCATCAGCGCCATGCCTTCTTCCAGCACGCCGGTGGTGATGGGCAGGTCGGTGGCGCTCTTGCCGAAGGCGAGTTCGCCGTTGGGGGTCACGCCCACCTTGTAGAAGCGGACGGCCAGGCTGGCGTTGGGTGTGTAGGCGTTCTTGCAGATGTACTTGACGATGTAGAAGCTGCCGTCGCCCTTGGCGGTCTGGACATTGCCCAGGTAGGTGACCTTGCTTCCGTCGACCTCAGCGGAAATGAGCTTGGACCATTCCTGATAGATGCCCTTGGTGACCAGCGTCTGCATCAGGTCCTGGTACTTGATCGGAGTGTCAACGCGGATCGGCTGCTCGTCCTTCTGCATCAGCTTCAGGATCCGCTGCGTGATGGCAGAGCCGCTGGTTGCCGACGCGGGTGCTCCGGCCTTGGCCGCGTCACCCGGAGCCGCCTGTGGCGCGCTCTTGCGGCCGAAGATGTTGTAGTAGGCGAGGGCCGCGAAGAGGACCGCAAAAGCTACGCGGACGGCGATTTCCTTCTTGCCTGCCTTCGGGGCGTCCTTGGGCTTGGGAAGAAATACGTGTTTGATGATCTTCCCCAGGGGCCAGTCATCAGTGGTCGGAACGTCGCTCAATTCGCACCCCTTTACTTGATTGCCAAAATGGCGTGCGAATATTACTTGGAAAAATGGCAAGCAATTGAGGGGGTATGCGCCTAGTACGAGAGTCTCAACCGGAGTTCAGCGGCGGACCTTGAAGACGAGCGCGGCCAGGTAAAGGACTATCCAGGTGCCGGTCACATCCCCCGCGAACATGGGGATGGCGTCGGTGAGCGGCGCGCCGGTCTTGCCCAGGAGGTGGTAGGCCGTGATGTGCGGCGCCACATTGCAGGCTGCGCCCATGAGCGAGAGCACCGCCAGGTGCCGGGGCGCCAGGCCCTCGAGGTCCTCTGGCAGGCGCAGCAAGCGTCGCGAGAGGAGGACGGCCACCCAGGGCCCCAGCCCGGACAGCGCCGAGATCCCGATCGCCTGCCAGTCGTCCAGCCGCAGCACCGGGTCGCAGGTGTAGAAGGTGCCGGCCATCAGACCCAGGGCGGCGGGAAACCCCAGGAGGAGCACCGACACGAGGCGCAGGGCTGCCGGCAGAAAGACCCAGCTGGCGAAGGCGGTCGCCCCTGCGCTCGCGAACAGCCAGGCATTGAGCCGGAACAGGACAACCCAAGCCAGGGCGGTGCCGCTGGCGAACAGGAGGGCGGATTTCAGGTCGAGGCGGTCCGTGCCGGCCATCGATCAGCCCTTCTGGCTGGCGGCCCGCAGGCAGTTGCCCATTGCAGCGAAATAGCGCTGCGTGGCGGGCGTGGGGGTGATGTACTTGATGCGGGAGTCTTGCGTGTCGGCCGTGAGCGAGAGCACTCCCTTGTCCTGCATGGACTTCAGGCGCCGGTGCAAGGTGCGGGCGGAGGCGTCGGCCGAGATCTGCATGGCCTCCAGCACGGTGACCTGCCGGCCGTCGTGCCAGGCCCCGGCCAGGTCATTGAGGAAACGCTCCTCCAGCGGGTCGAGTGCCGGGAAGGAGGGCATCTGCCGCAGCGCCTGCGCGAGGCGGAGGAACTTCAGGTAGGCGGCGGACGAAGCGGAGGATTTGGACACGTGCCGATGGAGTCGGGGACAGTTGGCGGATTATTGCCGCTCGCCGCCAGGGCCGCCTTTGCCCCATGCAGCGCAGGGCCGGCACTTAGAATCCACGCAGGTGGGGGCGTTAGCTCAGTTGGTTAGAGCAGGGGACTCATAATCCGTTCACCCTGGTCCACAATTTCGCGCGAACCTAGCATTCATGCGGGTTTCAAGAGGTTTCCCCCCGAAAAAATTGCTTGCACACCGCTTGCACACTTTGATTAAGCGAAGTCAGCAAAAAGCACCAAGATAGAATCGTTTTCGAGTGGGGCGTTAGCTCAGTTGGTTAGAGCAGAGGACTCATGAAAGTTGTGCACCGAGGTAGGAAACTCCTCGTGTGAATGGCGTCAAATTCGGCGAACGCTAAGTGCAGTGATGCATATGTCAACGCCGAGCCAAGCTCCGATGCGTAGGCATCGTTGAAGGTGTAGAGACTAGACGGCGCCCACCTAAGTTGAGCGATCAATACGGTGAAGGCATAGTCCACGGAGCAGTGAAAGCTGCACAAACGGGAATCCTTTGGTCGTTGGTTCAAGTCCAACACGCCCTACCACTCACCTGGGAGTTGATCTTCGGGCCCCGTCTTCTCCCCAGAGTCCACCCTCCCCGGAGCTTATTTCCTGATTGCCGCAAACGCGGCACCTGCGATCCGCACCATGCTGGGATGAAGGCTGCCGAGCTTCGGATTTTGTCCATGGGGCGCGTTCGGCGGGACTGAAAAGTAAGCGCTGTTGAACGGCAATTCCAAGACCTTGCGCAAATCGAACTTGGTGTCGTAGCTGAGTCCTGCGCTGGCGTAGGCGGCTGGGTGCTCGACCTTGGTGATCCGGAACTCTCCGCTGTAAAGCCGATCTGTTTTTTGGCTGGTGCCGTAGGCGACGCGGATGAAGATCCTGCCTTCGTCGTCTTCCTTGGTTGAGAGGATCAGTCCTGGCCGCGGCTTGGGCCTGGGGTGGATGTTGTCCGGGAAGTGGCACCAGACGATGTCGCCTGCGGCCGGCTCAGGCCACCAGCGCATCAGGTGCCTTCCGAATCAAACAGACTGCTCCGTACGGTTCCGCCCTTTGCCTTGGGAGCGCTTTTCCTGATCTGGCTCAGTTGTACCTGTGTCAGAGGACCTTCGTCGCGCTCGTATTGAGGTAGAAATTTGGCTGCCAACTCATGCAGCGCCAAATGGATGACCTGGGTCTCGTCGACCCCCAGGGTCTCGGCAAGCCGTTGGGCTGTTGCTCGGGTGACGCCTGTGGCGCTGTCCCGGGGACGGTAACGAAACGCGATTTGGGGAGAGGGGACTGTCATGGCGGATCCGACCCAAAAAGATATCTTAAAGATATCAATATCGCCGATTGGCGTCAACTGGCGCGGTTCTGTTCATGTGCGCCACTCATCGCGCAGCCAAACGGTTCAATTCGGGCCATGTTGAGCGTTAGTTCCCGGCACACGGCGCCTGTACGGGCGATTCCCTGGATCAAGTGAAGCTCAGGGCCGTCCGTTCCAGCGTCGCATCGCAGTGGCTGCAGCGCCAACGCAGGCGCAGGGGCTGGCCGCAGGGCAAGTGCCGGATCTGCAGCGGAGCTGCATCGTTCCACAGCCAGCGGTCGCCCCAGCGGATCAACTCGAGCGTGATCGGAAAGGTCGCGATGGCAGCCCGGGTGAGACGGTATTCGCTGCGGGAGCCGGCATAGGCATGGGCGCGCAGCATGCCCAATCCCTGCAACTCCTGCAGCCGGCGGGTCAGCGGACCGGGACCGATGCCGGTCGACGCGCTGAATTCGGTGAAGGTGCGAGCCCCTTGCAGCGCCGCGGCCATGAGGCTGGAATTCCAGCGATCGCCATACACCCGGAGCAAGGTGGGCAAGTTCTCCCGGCAATCGCTGTGAGATTGACGAAAGCGCCTGGGCGATGACTCCACCCCGGCGGCCGGCGCCTGGGCCGCTCCGGCGACCGACTCCCCCCGCGTATCGAATGCAGTGACCGCCTGGCCACAGCAGGCACAACCGGCCACCGGATCGGTGCTGTGCCCGCAACTCAGGTGTACCAGCGTGGGCCTGGGGCGGTCATGCGCCAGCGCCCGGGCCGCCACGCCCGTGCCCCAGCGCGCCTCCCATTGCCACATGGCCAAGAGCACCGTCCAGAAGTCCAGGCCGCTCTCGGTCAACCGGTACTCGGCATGGCTGCCCGCCGTCCCGTGCTTGTCCACCAGACCTGCTGTGGACAGGCGATCGAGCCGGTCGGTGAGCACCGCCCGGGAGATGCCGAGGTCGGCCAGGAAACCGCTGAAGCGGCGCTCGCCACGGAACATCGAGCGCAGCAGACGCATGATCCAGGCGTCGCCCAGCAAGTCCAGCGTGCGGGCAGCGCCGCTAGCGCGCAGGCCAGCGGTTGGGGATGGGTCTGGAAGGGCGTTTACCACAAAAAGTTTGATCTGTTTATTGGAGTTTACCGGATGCATTCACTCGGAGACATCCCCTAAATTTGGTCTGTCTAAGCAAGTTAATGGGAAATTCATACCATGAGCGAGGCCCTGATCGCCGCCGCCTTTCGCACGCCACGCGGCGCCGCAAAGTCCAGCGGCAGCCTGCATGCCCTGGCCCCCGCGCAGCTGCTGGCCCAGCACCTTCGCCAGGTCCGCGAGCGGGTGGGGCCCGCCTGCGACGAGGTCCAGGATGCGTTGATCGGCTGCGTCACCCAAACCGGGGAACAGGGCGGTAATGTGGGCAAGGTGGCGGCCTTGCTGGCCGGCTGGAGCCCGCAGATGTCGGCACTGACGCTCAATCGCTATTGCGCCTCGGGCCTGAGCGCGGTGAATCTTGCCGCACTCGAGGCGCTGCACGACGACGCCCTGGTCCTGGCGGGCGGGGTGGAGATGATGTCGCGGGTGCCGATGTTCGGCGACACCGCGCCGCATTACAGCGACAAGGCGCTGGCCGAAGCCATTGGCTTCATGCCCCCGCCCTGGACCTCGGACCTGGTGGCCACCCGCTACGGCATCAGCCGCACCGAGTGCGACGACTACGCGGCCCTCTCCCAGTCGCGCGCAGCCCGGGCGCGTGCGGAGCGGCCCATGCCGTCGATGCTGCCGGTGCACGACGCACAGGGGCAGCTGCTGCTCGACCGCGACGAGAACATCCGCGAGGGCAGCACCGCCGAGAAGCTGGCCACGCTCAAGCCGGTCTACGCGGACGGCGCCCAGGCCATGGACGCGTGGGCCCTGTCGCACGAGCCGGGCCTGGGCGCCATCGACCATGTGCACACGGCCGGCAACGCACCCTGCATGGCCGATGGCGCGGCGGCCGTGCTCCTGGGCAGCGCGAACGCGCTGGCCCGGCATGGGCTGCGGCCCCGGGCCCGCATCCTGGCCAGCGCCGAGGCCTGCGTCCCGCTGGTTCAGACCGGCGCGGTCGACGCCACCCGCAGGGCGCTGGCGCGTGCGGGCCTCAAGGTGGAGGACATCGACCTCTGGGAGGTGCGCGATTCCTTTGCCGCCATCACCCTGCACTACATCAAGACACTCGACCTGGACCTCGCCCGCTTCAACGTCAATGGCAGCGCCATCGCCCTGGGCCATCCGATGGGCGCCACCGGCGCGATGCTGGTCAGCTGCCTGCTCGACGAGATGGAGCGCCAGGGCCTGCGCCGAGGCGTGGTGGCGATCGCCGGTGCAGCCGGCGTGGCCACGGCCACCGTCATCGAGCGCTGCTGACCCCTGCCTTTTTCCATCGACAGACACCCGAGAAAGATCGAATGCGCGACATCATCCAAAAGAAGTCCCTCACCTGCCTGGGCAGTGACAACCCCTATCTGAACGGCGCGTGGGAGCCGTGCGATACCGAATGGACGGCCAGCACCCCCGCGCTGAAAGTGCTCGCCGGCGAGATTCCGCGCGATCTGCACGGCGTCTACATGCGCAACGGCCACAACCAGGTGCATGCGCCCATCGGTAAATACCACCCCTTCGATGGCGACGGCATGGTGCACGCGGCCTGCTTCGAGAACGGGCAGATGACCTATCGCAACCGCTGGACACGGACCACCGGCTACCTGGCCGAACAGGCCGCAGGCGAGTCGCTCTGGCCCGGCATCATCGAGCCGCGCAAGGCGGTGCGACGGGGATGGGGCTCGATCGGCGCGATGAAGGACAACGCCGGCACCGACATCATCGTGCACGCCGGCCGGGCCATCGTCGCCATGAGCCAGTGCAGCGAGCCCTATCGCCTGGATCCGATCACCCTCGATACCCTGGGGCCTGATCCATCGTGGGCGCGGGCGCTGGGCGACCGCGGCATCTGCTCGCACTTCCAGATCGACGAACACACCGGCGAGATGATGTTCTTCAACTACGGCGAGAAGGTGCCCTACTTGAACTACGGCGTCGTCAACGCCCGAAATGAACTGGTGCACTACGAGCCGATCGAGTTGCCCGGCGCCCGCTGGCCGCACGACATGGGCATGACGCAGAACTACTGCATCTTGCACGACCTGCCCATGTTCTTCGACCAGGTGGCCCTCGCCAAGGGCCAGCACCGGCTGAAGTTCCACCGCGACGTGCCGGCCCGCTTCGGCATCATCCCCCGCAGGGGTCGCAACCAGGACGTGCGCTGGTTCGAGGGCCAGCCCTGCTACATCCTGCACCTCTCGAACAGCTATGAGCAGGGCGACGAGGTGGTGATGGAGGGCTGCATCCAGACCAACCCGGTGCCTGACGTCAGCGTCCTGCCCAAGGACGGCTATGCCCGCATGAACGCCCTGCTGGACATGCACAGGCAAGAGACCCGCATGCACCGCTGGCGCTTCAACCTCAAGACGGGCCAGACCCGCGAGGAGGACCTCGACGACGAGGTGACCGAGTTCCCGATGGTCAATGGCCGCTACAAGGGCAGGCCCAACCGCTATGTCTACACGGCCTACATGGTCGAGGGGTTCTGGCTGCTCGATGGCCTGAAGAAGTACGACATGCAGACCGGCAAGACGCAGAGCTGGCGCTGCCCTCCCGGCTGCTATGTGAGCGAGGCCCCCTTCGCGCCGCGCATCGGCGCGAAGGACGAAGACGACGGCTACGTGCTCACCTTCATGAACGACGCCGCCCACCGGCGGGCCGAGTGCGCGATCTTCGACGCCAAGCACATTGACAAGGGTCCGGTCTGCCGGGTTGAGCTCCCCGGATTCATCCCCCTGGGTGCGCATGCCTACTGGATGCCGATGTCCGACCTGAAGGGCGTGGCTGCATGAGAGCCGTGAGCGAGCCCGTCTGCCCCGATTTCAGCATCACCCATGCCCAGGGAACGCCCAGCGGCGTGACGGTGTTCATGCTGCACGGCGCCTTCGGCGCCAAGGAGTACTGGCGCGCCCAGATCCAGGCCCTGGCCGCCGCCGGACACCGGGTGGTGGCCTGGGACGCGCCGGGCTACGGCCTTTCTCCGCTGCCAGCGGACTTCAGCATCGACCACTGCGCCGAGGCGCTCGCCGTGCTGCTGCGGCGTGAAGGCGGCCGCTGCAATGTGGTGCTGGGCCACAGCATGGGCGGCATGATCGCCCAGCGCGCCTGGGTGCACGCACCCGAGTGCATCCAGGGCTATGTGCTCTCCGCCACCAGCGCCGCCTTCGGGAAGTCCGACGGGGACTGGCAGAAGGAGTTCGTGCGCCAGCGCGTGGCGCCTCTCGATGCCGGCCGCACCCTCCCCGAGCACGCACCCGGGATGCTGCGCGCCATGACGGCCCCCGGCGCCCACGGCCCGGCCGTGGACCTGCTGATCGCCACCGTGAGCGGGATGCGCGAGGACACCTTCCGCGCCGCTGTCGCCGCCATTGCCACCTATGAGGGCCGCGCGCTGCTGCCGACGATGGACATCCCCGTGCTGTGCATCGCCGGCGAACTTGATCGCACCGCCCCAGCCGAGGTCATGGCCAAGATGGCGGCCAAGCTCCCCCGCGCGCAATTCGTCGCCATGGCCGGCGCCGGACATTTCGGCTGGGCCGAACAACCGGGCCGCTTCAACGATCTCCTCCTGCGATTCCTGTCCGACCATTTTTCTGAAAGGTGTGCCGCATGAAAGCCGTTCAATTCAAACCCCGGTCCCTCACCCTTCTCGCGCTGCTTCCCGCGCTGCTGGCCACGCTGCTGGCTGCCGGCAACGCCTTCGCCCAGGCCTTCCCGGACAAGCCGATCACCCTGATCGTTCCCTTCCCGCCTGGCATCGTCGACAGCAACGCCCGCCTCATCGCCACCAAGGCCGGCACCATCCTGGGCCAGACCATCGTGGTGAAGAACTTGGCCGGCGCCGGCCAGCGCATCGGCACCGAGGCCCTGGTCAAGGCGCCCAAGGATGGCTACACCATCGGTGTGGTGACAAACGCCGGCGTGGTGGCCGGCCCGGCGCTGGGAGCCGGCGTGTCCTATGACCCGGTCAAGGACCTCACCTACCTGTCCATGGGCTTCGAGTCGCACTACCTGATCAACACCCAGCCGGCCTCGGGCATCACCAGCCTCAAGCAACTGGTTGACCGGGCCCGCGCAAATCCGGACAAGCTGCGCTTCGGCTCGACGGGCGTTGGTACCGGCTTCCACGTCTCGACCGAGCAGTTCCTTCGCGCCGCGAAGATCCAGCTGCAGCACATCCCCTACAAGGGCGAAAGCCCTCTGCTGGTCGACCTGACCGGCGGCCAGGTGGAAATGGCCTTCTCCTCGGTCTCCAGCCGCCAGATGGCAGAGGCCGGCAAGCTGGTCATGCTGGCCTACACCGGAGAAAGCCGCTCGCCCCTGATACCCAACGTACCCACGGTCAAGGAGCTGGGCATTCCCCATGTGAGCTCGGGCTGGCTCGGCTTCGCTGCCCCGGCAGGCATCCCGGCCGCCGTGCGTGAAAAGCTGATCAATGCCTTCGCCGCTGCGGCGCGCGACCCGGAAATCGTGGCCTCCTTCACCAAGAGCGGCCTTGAGACGCGGGCTGTCACAGGTGACGCCTTCAACGCCCGGGTCAAGCGCGAGTTCGAGGAGCTCAAGGAACTGAACAAGGAACTCAAGATCGTTCTGGAATGATCCGCGTGACGGCTGCCACTCCCTCCCCCTCTGCCACCGGGCAGTCTCCGCTCCCCGCGGCGCACCCGGCTCCAGCCCCCCGGCCTGGTTCGCCCGCCGCCTCGGCGTCGTCCCGCTTGCGCGAGCAGGTGGTGCAAGGTCTGTCCCTGCCGGTGGTCGTTGCGCCCATGTTCCTGGTCACCTCGGTGGACCTGGTCCGCGCGGCCATGCAGGCCGGCGTGGCTGCCGCCATGCCCACGCTCAACGCACGCAGCCCGGAGATCTGGGAGGAGTGGGCCGGGACGCTGTCGGCGCAGCATGCCGCTCTCGGCGGACGCGTCCCGTGGGCCGCCAATCTGGTGGTTCATGCCAGCAACAGCCGGCTGTCCGCCGACCTTGCGGTCTGCGTGCGCCACCGGGTGCCCTGGGTGATCACCGCCCTGGGCAGCCCCAAGGCGGTGGTCGACACGGTGCATGGCTACGGCGGCCTGGTGTTTGCTGATGTGAATACCCCCGCCTTCGCCCGGAAAGCCGCTGCAGCGGGTGTGGACGGACTGGTGCTGATCTGCTCTGGCGCAGGTGGCCACACCGGCCCGATGACGCCAGCCGCCTTCGTGGCGGCGGTGCGCGAGTTCTTCGACGGCCCGCTGATCGTCGGCGGCGGCCTCAGCAACGGCGACGCGATACGCGCTGTGCAGGCGATGGGCGCGGACCTCGCCTACATGGGCACGCGCTTCATCGCCACCCGTGAGAGCGCGGCGGTCGATGCCTACAAGCAGATGGTGGTGGACAGCGACTTCGCCGACATCATCTGCACCAACGCCATCACCGGTGCCTGGGCCAACAAGCTGCGTCCCAGCCTGGTGGCCGCCGGCCTGGACCCGGACAAGCTGGTGCCGCGCGAGCGCTTCGACCTCAATCGCCCGGAATCCGAAGTCAAGGCCTGGAAGGACCTCTGGTCCGCCGGCCATGGCGTGGGCAGCGCCCGGGCCATCGAGCCGGTGGCTGAGGTCATTGCCAGCCTGCAACGGGAATACGGTCAATGCCTGGCGCGCCTCGACAACGACCCCTGGATGGCGCGCTGGCGCCAACAGGCGGCGACCGGAGCCACGGCATGAGCGCCCCGACCGAGCGCGACGCCCGCCACAGCCTTTACAGGCAGCAAGGCTGGTGGGGCGACACCCGGCTGCAAGACCTGTTCGACACGTGCGTCGCCGCGCACCCCGAGGCCTGCAGCCTGGTCGACCCGCCCAACCGCGCGCAGTTCACGGAGGGCGCGCCCCGGCGCCTGACCTGGCGCGAGGTCGATGGCGAGGTACAGGCCCTGTGCGGGGTCCTGGTGGCGTCCGGCCTGCGCAAGGGCGACACCGTGCTGCTGCAAATGCCCTCGGTGCATGAGTTCTTGGTGGCCTATGTCGCCTGCTTCAAGCTGGGCCTGGTGGTCTCGCCTGTGCCCAGTGCCTACCGTGCCCACGAACTGGACCACATCGTCCCCCACGTCCAGGTGCGCGCCCTGATCGGCATGAGGCGCGTCGGGCATTTCGACCATGGCCAGCTGCTGATGCAGATGACGCGGCATGCGGGCGTGCGACAGGTCATGCTCTGGGGCGACGACATCCCCGCCGGTGCCCTGGACCTGAAGCAGGCGATGCGCCAGCAGGCGGCCGACCCCGGTCTGGATGCGCGCGTGCGGCAAGCGATCGCCACGCATCCGGTCTCGGCCGACGATGTGGCGGTGCTCCTCTGGACTTCCGGTACCGAGGCCCTGCCCAAGCCGGTCCCTCGTACCCACAACCACTGGCTGGTCTCGCGTCGGCTGATGACCGAGCCGGCCGGGCTGCATCCCGGTGACTGCATCCTGTCCCCTCGTCTGCTCAATACGATGGGCGGGTTCGCCGGCACGGTCATGACCTGGCTCGACTGCGCCGCGCAGGTCGTGTTGCACCAGCCCCTGGACCTGCCGCTCTTCCTGCACCAGGTGGAAACCGAGAAGCCGGTGTTCACCAGTGGCCCGCCCGCCCTGCTCCAGCAGCTGATGGCCGACCCGGCGGCCATGCAGCTGCTGGCGGACAGCCCTCTGCGCTGCATCTCCAGTGGCTCTGCCGCCATGCCCGAGGAGGTGATGATCCGCTTCAAGCAGGAATGCGGCATCGACATCCTGAACTTCTACGGGTCGAGCGAGGGCGGCTCTCTTTCGGCCACCCCCAAGGACATGCAGGAGATCGGTGCGCGGGCCCGCTACTTCGCCCGCTTCGGGTCGCCCTCCTGCGAGTCGACACTCACCACCGCGCGCTTCGTCCGCACCCGGCTGATCGACCCCGACACTGAGGCCACCATCGAGCAGCCCGGCGTCGTCGGCGAGTTGTGCTTTGACGGGCCGATGCTGTTCGAGGGTTACCTGGGCATGCCCGATGCCACCCGCGCGGCCTTCACCCGTGCGGGCGAGTACCGGTCCGGCGATCTGTTCGTGATCGCCGGTGACCGGGGCCAGTGGCTGCAGTTCGTCGGGCGGCGCAAGGAGATCGTCGTGCGCGGCGGCCTCAACATTTCCGCGCTGGAGATCGAAGGACTGCTGGCCCAGGTGCCCGCCATCCAGGAGGCCGCGGTAGTCGGCATCCCCGACGAACGCCTGGGCGAGACGGTGTGCGCGGTCGTCGTGCTGCGGCCCGGCCAGAGCCTGGACCTGCACGGACTGACCCGCCATTTGCAGGACCAGTTGGAGATCGCCATCTACAAGTGCCCCGAGTCGATGCTGCAGGTCGAGAGCCTGCCGCGCAATCCGGCTGGCAAGGTGCTCAAGTCGGCGCTCCGTGAGCGGGTGGGCGAGGCCCTTCGGCAAGGAAGCGGTGCGCTGGAGCGTCGGGTCCCGGCCGCCCGATAGGCGCCGTTGTTCACCCGCAGACGCCATGCCGCTCATTCACGCGCCAAGACTCTCACGCTCCGAACCCTGCTCGGATGGAGGCGGCTCCGCCCGGGGTGGACGTTGTGAGCGCGTGCCCACTACTTGTCCGGTTCCTGGAGGGGCTGCAGTCGACAGGGCGCCTCACGCCGGTTTGCGCTGCTTCCGCAGGAAATCCTGGAGCAGGTTCGAGGCTTCGAAGGGCTTGTGGGCCTGGACCGGCGGGAATTCCGCCAGGCTGCGCAGGTGCCTGCCAATCAGCTCGGACAGCGGCCCTCCCAGCCAGGCCGCCTTCTGCGCCATCTGGCCATTGAAGTCCTTGCTGTCGTAGCTTTCGAAGGGATCGCTGCGCAGATTGAAGAACAGCGGCAAGGTGCGCGCGTCCAGGCTGTCGTAGTAGTGCTCCTTGGTGGTGTAGTGCACCTTCCAAGGCCCCAGCCGGATGGCGGTCATCTTCCCCTCGTAGTGGTAGATGAAGTGGTCGCGCGCGCTCTCCGCGGCCTGGCCGGTCCAGTAGCCGAGGTTGTTCACGCCGTCGATGAACTGCCTCTTCTCCGCGCGCATCTTCCCGGCGACGTCCTCCACGCCGGCTGCGGCAGCCAGGCTGGTGAACATGTCCTGGTGGGCCTGGATGCCGTTCAGGGTCTGGCCGGCTGGCACCACACCGGGCCAGCGCAGGAGAGAGGGCACGCGCACGCCGCCCTCGTAGGTCGTCATCTTCTCCCCGCGGAAGGGGGTGGTGCCGCCATGCGGCATCGAGGTGTGCTCCGGGCCGTTGTCGGTGGAGTACCAGACGATGGTGTTCTCGGCCAGGCCGCTCCTGTCCAGGAAATCCAGCACCTGGCCGATGTCGTGGTCATGCTGCAGCATGCCGCTGCCGTGCAGGTCGTCCTCGTGGGTGTAGGTCTCTGCGGCGTAGCGCCAGTGGTCGTCCAGGTGCGTGTACAGGTGCATCCGGATGGTGTTGAGCCAGACGAAGAAGGGCTGGTTGTCGTCCTGGGCCTGCTGCATGAAGTCGATGGCGCGCGGGATCAGCTCCTGGCCGTCGAAGTTCTTCATCCGTTCGATGGTCAGCGGGCCGGTGTCCGTGATGGTCTGCCGGCCCACGCGGCCGAAGCGGGGGTCCTCCGTTGCATCGTCCTCCGCGCTGGCCCTGGAATGCAGCACGCCGCGGGTGCCGAACTTGCGGCGGAAGGCCTCGGGGCCTCCGGGGTGGGTCTGGGCGAAGCGCTGGCAGTCCCGGTACTCGGGCTGCTCCTCGGTGTTGAGGTGGTAGAGGTTGCCGTAGTACTCGTCGAAGCCGTGCACCGTGGGCATGTGCTCGTTGCGGTCGCCCAGGTGGTTCTTGCCGAACTGGCCGGTGCGGTAGCCCGCCTCCCTGAGGACCTCGGCCAGGCAGGGCGAGGCCGCCTGCAGCCCCAGCTTGTCGCCAGGCATGCCCACCGTGGTCAGGCCCGAGCGGATCGGGTACTGGCCAGTGATGAAGGCGGCTCGGCCGGCGGTGCACGAGGGCTGGGCGTAGTGGTCGGTGAAGCGCACGCCCTCGGCGCCAATGCGGTCGATGTGCCGGGTGCGGTAGCCCATGGTCCCCAGGCCATAGGCGCTGACGTTCTGCCAGCCGATGTCATCGCCCCAGATGACGAGGATGTTGGGCTGGCGGATCTTGGACGTTCTCATGCCGGGAGGGGCTCGGGTGACCGGGAGCCGGGTTCTGCGGCCCGATCACTCGATCTGGACGCCCGAGGACTTGATCATTCGCGACATCACCGGGATGGCGCCGTTGAAGTCACGCACGAACTCCGCCCGGTTCTGCGTGGGCGGCGTGATGCCGTAGACCTGCATGCGGGCCTTCATCGGGGTGGACTGGACCGCTGCCCGCACTTCCTTCTCGAGCCGCGCGAGCACCGCAGGTGGCGCGCCCGCCGGCATGGCCACCATGATCCAGCCGAAGGGCTTGAACTCGTCGTCGGGCAGGCCCGCCTCCGCCATCGTGGGGACGTCGGGAATGGCGGGGTCGCGCCGGTTGCTGAGGATGCTCAGGATGCGCAGGCGGCCGGCCGCCACCTGGGGCAGGGTGGAGCCGATCGAGGTGATGCCCCACTGGATCTGCCCGCCCACCATGTCCTGGAGCAAGGGCGTCTCGCCCTTGTAGGCCACATGCGTCATGTCCAGCTGGCGCGACTGGCTCAGGTATGAGGAGAGGATGTGGCCATAGGTACCCACGCCGAAGGAGCCGTAGCTCACCTTGCCCTTGTTCCTCTCCGACCAGGCTATGAACTCCTTCATGGTCCTGGCCGGGATCCGGGCGTCGATGGCCACGACCAGGGTGGGCTGTCCCAGCGAGGCCACCAGGTCGAAGTCCTTGACCGCGTAGGGCAGCTTGGAATTGAGCAGGGGCAGGTTCAGCAGGGGCGCGACCATGGTGACGAACACGGTGTACCCGTCGGGCTTGGACTTGGCGACGAGGTTCGCTGCCAGCACACCGGCGGCGCCGGGCTTGTTGTCGACCACGATGTTCTGGCCCATGCGCCCGGCCATCTCGGTGGCCAGGGTGCGCGCCAGGGAGTCGACGCCGCCGCCGGGGGCCAGGGGGACGACAAAGGTGATCGGGCGGTTGGGGTAGTCATCCGCCGACCAACCGGCGGAAGTGCTGAAAAGTGTCGCGAGCGCCAGCAAGGCCTTGAGCATCGTCTTCATGGGATCTCCTCGGGATCGGGGGAGGCGGGCGCCCGGCGCCCACCCAGGCCTGCCATTCCATCGTAGCCGAGCCCTGCCGCCCCCACCCCAATGGGGCGGGGTGGGTCGGCCCCGATCGATGCGGGCGCGGCCCCGGGCCCCCGCCCAACATGGGGGGGTGGAAACGGGCCGAAATGCCTACGCTCGAGCCCCAGAGAGACCACCTCAGAGAAGCACCGAATGAAAGTCACCCTGCCCACCCCGGACCAGCGCGAGATGGTCGAGGCCTTCCGCAAGTACCTGCACGCGAACATCCAGCCCATCGCGCGCCAGTACAAGGATCAGCACATCCCGAAGCCGGTGATGCTGGAGATGATGCAAGGCATCGCCCAGTTCGGCCTGCCCGGCGCCTCCCTGCCCGAGGCGTTCGGCGGACTGGGCCTGGACCTGGTGACCGAGTCCCTGCTGTTCGAGGAGCTGGTGACGGTGTCGGTGGACATCGGCCTGGCGGTCTTCATCAACAAGGGCATCCCGCAGATGCTGTGCGACCTGCCGCCCGAGCAGCAGCACCTGGCGAAGAAGTACGTGCCCGACCTGCTGGCCGGCCGCAGCATCAGCGGCGCCTGCATCAGCGAGCCTGATGTCGGGTCCAACGTGGCCGACATGAAATGCACCGCCCGTCGCGACGGCGACCACTACATCATCAACGGCGAGAAGACCTGGATCTCCAACGGCCACTACGCCGACTGGCTGATCGTGACCGCCCGCACCGGCCCCAAGTCGCTCACCCACTTCGTGGTCGACCGCAAGGAGCACGGCTTCGAGACCCGCAACATCGAGAAGATGGCGCTCAACGGGCAGTCCACCGCCCAGGTGTTCTTCACCGACTGCCGGGTGCCGGCCTCCAACATCATGTGGGAGGAGGGCGCGGCCCTGAAGAACACGATGAAGATCTTCGAGAAGGCCCGTGCCAACGTGGGCATGCTCTCGGTCGGCCTGATGCGGGCGGCGCTGGAGGCGTCCATTGCCTACGCCAAGGAGCGCAAGCAGTTCGGCAAGCCGATCGCAGGCCACCAGCTGATCGCGGCCAAGATCGCCGAGATGGCGACCCTGCTCGACGCCTCGCGCATGATGTGCTTCCGGGCCTTCTCGATGATGGACGCCGGCATCCGCTGCGACGTCGAGTCCTCCATGGCCAAGTGGTTCGCGACCGAGAACGCGGTCAAGGTCTGCCGCGACGCGGTGCAGCTGCACGGCGGCAACGGCGTGACCAAGGACTACGACGTCGAGCGCCTGGCGCGCGAGGCGATGATCATCCCCATCCCGGATGGCACGACCGAGATCCAGAAGCTGATCATCTCGCGGGCGCTCACCGGCATTGGCGCCTTCGTCTGAGCGCCCCCTCATCAAAGGGTGGGGGCCTGGAGTCCCCGCCTGCCTATTCTGGTCGCATGCAAGTCCTCCCTCCGGCAACCGGCGTCCCGCCCGCGGGCGACGCGCCCCTGGTCTACGAGAAGATCGGGCGCACTGCCGTCATCACGCTGAACCGGCCGCGCCGCAAGAACGCGCTCGACGAGGTGATGCGCAGCCTGATGCCGCAGGCGATCCGGGCTGCCCGGGAGGACGCAGAGGTGCGCGGCGTGGTGCTGATCGGTGCCGGCAATGACTTCTGCTCCGGCGCCGACCTGACGTCTGATGGCGCCCAGGGGGAGAAGCCCTATCAGGTGCGCGACCTGCTGCTGTCGGCGAACCGTTGGATGGTGGACCTGGTGGACCTGGAAAAGCCCGTGGTCTCGGCCGTCGATGGCGTCGCCATCGGCGCGGGTTTCTCGCTCGCGCTCGGCGCAGACTTTGTCATCGCGTCCGACCGCGCCCGCTTCTGTGCCAGCTTCCCGCGCATGGGCTTCATGCCCGACCTGTCCCTGCTGTATGTGCTCCCGCGCCTGGTGGGCATGGCCCGCGCCAAGGAGATCACCTTCAGCGCCCGGGACATCGGGCCCGAGGAGGCCCTGGGCCTGGGCCTGGTCCAGGCCGTGGTGCCGGCCGCCCGGCTTCGCGAGGCGGCGCTCGCCTTCATCCGGCGTTTCGACGACGCGCCCACCCATGTCCTGGGCATGACCAAGCGCCTCATCAACCGGTCCTTCGAGAGCGACCGGGAGGGGCTGTCCCAGCTGGAGTCGGCCCTGCAAGGCCTGCTGGCGGGCAGCCGCTACCACGAGCAGGCCCTGGCGCGCTTCATCGAGCGCCAGCCGCCGCAGTACCCGGGCGCGGCCCGCTTCGACCCGGAGGCCTTCTAGGCTCCGGGTGTCCACTCATTCAATCATTCGACGGGAGCAAGACATGGCAGCAGGCAAGGTGGTGGTGGCAGGGGTCGGCATGATCCCCTTCAGGAAGCCGGGGATGGGCGACACCTACACGGCGATGGGTGGCGAGGCGGTCCGGCTCGCGCTGGCGGATGCCCGGGTCGGCTATGAGTCCATCCAGCAGGCTTTCGCCAGCTACGTCTTCGGCGACTCCACCGCCGGCCAGCGCGTGCTGTACGACGTGGGGATGACCGGCATCCCCATCGTCAACGTCCACAACAACTGCGCCAGCGGGTCCTCCGCCCTGTACCTGGCGCGCCAGGCCATCGCCAGCGGCGAGGTCGACGTGGTGCTCGCCGTCGGCTTCGAGCAGATGAACCCGGGCGCCCTGGGCAATATGTACGAGGACCGGCCGGCGCCCCTGGAATTGTTCCAGCAGGTGTGCGAGCCCATCGTGCCCGAAGGCGTGCCGCCGGCGCTGCGGCTGTTTGGTGCCGCCGGCATGGCGCACATGCAGCGTTTCGGCACGCCGCTGGAGACCTTCGCCAAGATCCGGGCCAAGGCCAGCCGGCACGCCGCCAACAACCCCTTCGCCGTGTTCCGCAAGGTGGTGACCACCGAGGACGTCATGGCCGACCAGGTGATGTGGCCCGGCGTCATGACCCGCATGATGGCCTGCCCGCCGACCTGCGGCGCCGCCGCCGTGGTCCTGTGCAGCGAAGACTACGCGCGCCGTCATCAGCTCGATGCCCGCGTCTGGATCGCGGGCCAGGCCCTGGCCACCGACGGCCCGGAGACCTTCCACTCTGGCGACTACCGTCACCTGGCCGGCTTCGGCATGTCGCAGGCAGCTGCCCGGCGGGTTTACGAGCAGGCCGGCATCGGCGCCGACGACGTGGACGTGGTCGAACTCCACGACTGCTTCGCCCAGAACGAGCTCCTCACCTACGAGGCACTCGGCCTGTGCCCGGAGGGCGGCGCCCAGAAGTTCGTCGATGCCGGCGACAACACCTACGGCGGGCGCTATGTGGTGAACCCCTCGGGCGGCCTGCTGTGCAAGGGGCACCCGATCGGCGCGACCGGCCTGGCCCAGTGCTTCGAGCTCGTCCAGCAGCTGCGGGGGCAGGCCGAGCAGCGCCAGGTGGAAGGCGCACGCGTGGCCCTGCAGCACAACGTGGGGATCGGCGGCGCCGCCGTCGTCACGCTGTATCGCACATGAGCCAGGCGCGGGCGGCAGTGACCGAACACGGACCCGCGGCCCCCGCCTCGGGGCTGCTGCCCGTGACGGCCGACAACTTCATCCGCGCTGAAACCGACCGCTACCTCGAATCGATCGCACGCGGTCGCGCCTTCGGTCGCTTCCTGCACCACCGCGACTTCCCTCCGGTGGACAGGATCTCCGTCGTCCGGGTGAACCGCGACACCCTGTACTCGGTGGCGGTGTTTGACCTCGACGCCGGCCCGGTGGTGGTGACCCTGCCGGACCCGGGTGAGCGCTATCTGTCGCTGACCTGGGTCAACCAGGACCACTTCGCGGACGCGAGCTGCCGTCCCGGCCCCCACACCTTCAGCCGCGAGCAAGTGGGGACCCGGTATGTCGTGCTCGGCGTCCGTGTGCTTGTCGACCCGGCCCGCCCTGGCGACCGCCAGCGCGCCAACGCGCTGCAGGATGCGATCGAGGTGCGCCAGCCTGAGGGCGGGCGGATCGAGTTTCCCGCCTGGGACAAGGCCGGACTTGACCGTATTCGTGCGGCGCTGCTTGTGCTGGGTGAGGGCCTGCCCGATTCCCGCGGCATGTTCGGCGCCCGCGGCGAGGTGGACCCGGTGCGGCACCTGATCGGGACGGCCCTGGCCTGGGGCGGGCTGCCGGAACGGGAGGCCCTCTACCTGAACGTGACGCCGTCGCGCAACGACGGCGTCACCCCCCACCGGCTGCGGGTGAAGGAGGTGCCAGTCGACGCCTTCTGGTCGGTGACGGTCTACGACGAAGCGGGCGGGTTCCGGCCCCATCCGTCCGGCGTGTACTCCATCAACAGCCTCACCGCGAGCCGGGAGGCCGACGGCAGCGTCGACATCCTGTTCGACGCCGGCGACGCGGTGGCGCCCAATCGCCTCCCCATCATGGCGGGCTGGAACTACATGGTCCGCCTCTACCGGCCGCGGCCCGAGGTGCTGGAGGGGCGCTGGGAATTCCCGCGCGCCGAGCCGTTATCCCCGGTCCGCTAGGCTTGCCAGAATCCCTCCGAGATGAACCCGACCTCTCCGCGCCTCGACCGATCTGCCCCGGCTGGCCCCACCCCGTCCCGGGAGGGCCTGCCCGATGACGCGCCGCTCGGCGCTGACGAAGCCCGTGCCCTGGCCCGCGAGGCCTACATCTACGGCTTCCCGATGGTCGACCACTACCGCATCCAGCACGCCTACTTCGAGGACCGCGGGCACGCGGAGTACAAGGGGCCCTGGAACCAGGTGCACCACACGGCCCGGGTCTACACCTGGCAGGACCGGGCCCTGCAGTCCCCCAACTCGGACACGCCCTACTCCTTCATCGGGGCGGACCTGCGCGCCGAGCCCCTGGTCGTCACCCTGCCGGCGGTGGAGGCCGGCCGCTACTACTCGGCGCAGTTCGTCGATGGCTACACCCACAACTTCGCCTTCGCCGGCAGCCGCAGCACCGGGCCGGGCGGCGGTCACTTCCTGCTGGCGGGCCCCCGCTGGGAGGGGGAGGTGCCTGCGGGCATCACCGCGGTGATGCGCAGCGAAACCGAATTCGCCTACGTCATGCTGCGCACCCAGCTGCTCCACCCGCAGGACCTGCCGCGCGTGCGCGAGGTCCAGGCCGGCTATCGCGTGCAGCCGCTGTCGGCCTTCCTGGGGCGGCCCGGGCCCGCCCCGGCGCCGCGCCCCGACTTTCCCCCGCCGCTGTCCCGCGCCGAGCAGCGCAGCGCGCAGGCCTTCTTCGGGCAGCTCAATTTCCTGCTGGCGTTCACCGCCCCCCATCCCTCGGAGCAGGCGCTGCGCCAGCGCATGGCCCGCCTGGGCGTGGCGCCGGGCCTGCGCTTCGACAGCGCGCGGCTGCCGCCCGCGGTTCGCGAGGCGCTGGACCTGGGCGTCGCAGACGCCTGGAAATCGCTCGCCGAGTTGAACGGCCCCCTGAACGACGGCACCCTGACCAGCGGCGACCTGTTTGGCACCCGCGAACACCTGGGCAACAACTACCTGTACCGGATGGCGGCGGCGGTGGGCGGTATCTACGGCATGGACCGGGAAGAGGCGCTCTACCCGATCTACTACACCGATGCGCAGGGCGCGCGCCTGGACGGCGCCAGCCGTTGCTACACGCTGCGCTTCGCGCCGGGCCAGCTGCCGCCGGCGCGCGCGTTCTGGTCGCTGACGCTCTACGAGCTGCCTTCGCGCACGCTGAGCCGCAACCCCATCGACCGCTACCTGGTGAACTCGCCCATGCTGGACGACCTGGTGCGTGATGCGGACGGCGGGATCACGCTCCAGATCCAGCACGAGTCCCCGGGGCCGGCGCGCGAGCCCAACTGGCTGCCCGCGCCGTCCGGTCCCTTCTACGTGGCCCTGCGCCTGTACTGGCCCCTGCCCGATGCGCTGGAAGGGCGCTGGCAGCGGCCGCCCCTGGTCCCGATACCGCGGGCGCAGGACGCGCCCCGCTGAGGGGCGCCGGTCCGGTCAGGCCACGCGCCGGGCTTGGTCCTTCCAGTACTTGTCGCGGACATGACGCCGCAGCACCTTGCCGACCGCGCTCACCGGCAGGGCCTCGACGAAGACGACCGACTTGGGCGCCTTGAAGCGTCCCACCTGGCCCTTGACATGCTCGATCAGCGCCTCGGCGCTCGCCTCGGCGCCCTGCTTGAGGACCACCTCGGCCAGCACCGCCTCGCCCCACTCGGCATGGGGCACCCCCACCACCGCGGCGATGGACACGGCCGGGTGGGTGCACAGGGCGGCTTCCACTTCGACCGCGTAGACATTGAAGCCGCCGGTGATGATCAGGTCCTTCTTCCGATCGACCAGGAACAGGAAGCCGCGGCTGTCGATGTAGCCCATGTCGCCCGACTTCCAGTAGCCGTCCTGGAATTCGGCGGCCGTGCCTTCCGGGTTGTTGAAGTAGCCCGAGATCGTGCCGCGGGAGCGCAGCCAGATTTCTCCGGTCTGCCCGTCGGGCAGCGCCTGTCCCTTGTCGTCGACGACCAGCACCTCCATGTTGGTGGCGATCCGGCCGGCGGAGGCCAGGTGGGTCTCGTCCCCGTCCACGACCAGGTGGTCGGCCTTGGACAGGACGGCCACGGGCTGCAGGCATTCGGTTGCGCCGTACACCTGCCGGAAGATGTTGCCGAAGCGGGCCTGGGCCTGGCGCAGCTTGGCCGGGCTCATGGGCGAGCCGCCATAGGCGATGGTGCGCAGGGTCGACAGGTCGTGCTGCGTCGCCTCCGGCAGTTCGAGCAGGCGGTAGATCAGGGTCGGGAGCATGAGCGACATGGTCACCCGCTCCTGGGCCACGTTCCTGCACCAGGTGGCCAGGTCCGGATGGTTCTGGGTGATCGTGCAGCTGCCGCGGAACAGGGCCGACAGCAGGCCCAGGCCGGTGCCGTGGCTCAGGGGCGTGAAGTGCAGGTAGCGCGACTCGGGCTCGAAGATCTGCTCGGTCTCGCCGTAGGCCGCATCGCGCATGGCCATCCAGTTGTCCATCGTGTACTGCGCGCACTTGCTGCGGCCGGTGGTGCCGCCCGTGAACCGGTAGACCAGAATGTCCGACAGGGTGTCGCTGACCACGTCGGGGTTGGCGTCCGACACCCCTTCCAGCAGGTCGTCGAAATACAGCAGGCCCTCGCGCGGCGCCTCGGGGCGGTCCATGCACACCACGGTGGCGCCTGCCTGGCGCAGCATCTCGAAATGGGTGGCGAGCTTGGCGTTCTCGATGAAGACCACCTTCGGCTTGATGAACTCCACCTGCCAGCGGTGCTCGTCGACCGAGTCCCGGTAGTTGGTGTAGGCGATGGCCGCTTCGCCCTTGAGCGCCGTCCAGACATGCAGGAGGGACAGGCTGTCGTTTTCCAGGATGCACAGCGCCACGTCCCCGCGCCGCAGGTGCAGCCGCTCGCGCATCATGTTCACGATGCGGTTGGTGTGGAGGTGCAGTTCCCGGTGGGTGAAGCGCCGCTGCCGCTCGATGTTGACCAGGGCCTCCCGGTCGCCGAAGCGCATGGCGATCTGGGTGACCAGGCGGGAGAAATTCGTTTTCATGGGACTGCTCGCTGGGGGGTTCCTGGGTCGGACGGCGCTCATTATTTTGAGGCCCCACCCCGGACCACCCCATCCCAATGTGGGGGGCGGTAGGGCCGAAGGCCGGGCCCACCCCATAGGGAGGGGCCGGCGGCGGCCGCCAGGGCCCACAGTGTCCCCAGCAGAAAGCGCCGCCTTGCAAGCCGGCGCAGCCCACCCCAGGAGGACACACCGACCATGCATGACAACTTGAGCGCATTCCTGACCGAGCAGCAGATCCTGATTCGCGACACAGCCCGCAAGGTGGCACAGGAAGTGGTGGCCACGACAGCTGCCGCCCGTGACCGCAGCGCCGCCTGGCCCCGCCAGGAGCTGCAGGCGGTGGCGGAACTCGGCTTCATGGGCATGCACATTCCGGAGGCCTATGGCGGCAGCGGGCTGGGCTTTCTCGAGTACTGCCTGGCGCTCGAGGAGTTTGCCGCGGCGGACTCCGGTTTCGCCACCATCGTCCACGTGCACAACGGGATGGGCGACTGGGTCAACCGCTTCGGCACCGAGGCGCAAAAAAGCAAGTACCTGCCCGGGATCGCCAGCGGCGAGACCATCGCCTGCGGCCTGCTCACCGAACCCCAGGCCGGCTCCGACACGGCGAACTTCCGGACCACGGCGCGCCGCGAGGGCGACCATTTCGTCCTCAACGGCACCAAGCAGTTCATCTCCAACGGGAGCGAGGCGGGCTTCGCCTTCTGCCTGGCCATCACCGACAAGAACGCTGGCAAGCGCGGCGCCACCCTGTTCATCCTCGACCCCAAGAGCCCCGGCTACAAGGTGGCCCGGGTCGAGGACAAGCTCGGACAGCGATCGGCCCATGTCGCGCAGATCGTGCTGGAGGACCACCGTGTCCCGGCCGAGAACGTGCTGGGTGAAGTGGGCGGCGCCTACGGCCGCATGCTGGGCGGCATGTCCGAGGGCCGCATCGGCATCGCCGCCATCGCCGTCGGCACGGCCCGGGCGGCGCTGGAGGCGGCCGTCAAGTACGCCAAGGAGCGCGAGGCCTACGGCGCGCCCATCATGCAGCTGCAGGGGGTGAGCTTCGACCTGGCGGACATGGCCACCCAGGTCGATGTCGCGCGCCAGTACGTGCTGCATGCCGCCCGCCTGCACGCTGCCGGCCGGCCCTGTGCCCGGGAGGCGTCCATCGCCAAGCTGTTCGCCGGCCAGATGGCCGAGCAGGTCTGCTCCAGCGCCCTCCAGATCCACGGCGGCTACGGCTACCTCACCGACTTCCCGGTGGAGCGCTACTACCGCGATGTCCGGGTGACCCAGATCTACGAGGGCACCAACCACATCCAGAAGGTGATCATCGCCCGCACCCTCTGAGCGGACGCTCCCCCACGAACACGGAAGGAACATCATGGAAAACATCTACATCGTCGGCGCCGGCATGACGCCCTTCGGCCGGCACATGGACAAGACGGTCAAGCAGCTCACTGCGTGGGCCGTCGAGGACGCGCTCAAGGACGCCGGCTGCGACCGCAAGGCCATCCGGGCCGCCTTCTTCGGCAACACCACCCAGGGCCACTTCGACGGCCAGCACATGATCCGGGGCCAGGTCGCGCTGCTGCCCCTGGGGATCGAGGGCATCCCGATCTACAACCTCGAGGGCGCCTGCGCCTCCAGCAGCCATGCCTTCAACCTGGCCGTCACGCACCTGCGCGCCGGCGCCGCCGACGTGGCGCTGGCGGTGGGCGCGGAGAAGATGTTCTACCCCGACAAGGCCAAGATGTTCTCGGCCTTCGAGTCGGCCTGGGACCTGGAGACCTTCGAGGCCAACCAGGGTTACCTGGCGTCCATGGGGCGCAGCATCGTGCCGCCGCCGGGGTCGGAATCGGACAAGCCCTACAGCCCCTTCATGACGGTCTATGCCGCCCTGGGCCGCGGGCTGATGGAGCGCTATGGCATCACCCAGCGCCAGCTGGCGGCCGTGTCGTCCAAGAACCATGGGCATTCGGTGCACAACGAGCGCTCGCAGTACCGCATGGCGATGAGCGTGGACGAGATCCTGGCGGCGCCCCCGATCACCTTTCCCCTGACGATGCCGATGTGCTCCCCCATCTCGGACGGCGCGTCCGCGGTGATCGTCTGCACCGAGTCGGCGCTGAAGAAATATGGCTTCGATCGACGTCGCGCGGTCCGTGTCCTGGCCAGCGTGGTGCGCTCGGCCTCGGCCCGCGAGGCGCTCGATTACGACAAGGGCTGCACCCGCCTGGCTGCCCGGGACGCGTTCGAGCAGGCGGGTGTCGCCCCCGCCGAGATCCAGGTCGCCGAGGTGCATGACGCCACGGCGATCGGCGAGCTCCTGACCTTCGAGGCCCTGGGCCTGCGCGAGCCGGGCGCCAGCGGCGTGCTGGCTGAGCGCGGCGAGACCACCCTGGGCGGGAGCATCCCGGTCAATCCCTCCGGTGGGCTCGAGTCCAAGGGCCATCCGATCGGCGCCACCGGCCTCGGCCAGGTCTTCGAACTGGTGGGCCAGCTTCGCGGCGAGTGCGGTCCTCGCCAGGTGGCGGGCGCCCGCCTGGCGCTCCAGAGCAATGGCGGGGGGCTCTGGCGTGTCGAGGAGGCCACCGAGCACATCGGCATCTTCGCCGCCGCCTGAAGGCCATCGCCATGGACTTCCGCCCCCATCCCGGTCTCGACGCCTTTCGCCAGGAGGTCCGCCAGTTCCTGCGCAAGAGCCTGCCGCAGGACCTGCGTGTGGCTCCGACCTTTGCCCGCGCCGATCCGGCGCGGGTGATGCGCTGGCAGAAGCTGCTGCAGGCGCGAGGCTGGGGGGCGCCCTACTGGGCCGCGGAGCATGGCGGCACGGGCTGGACGGTGCAGCAGATCGTCGTCTTCGACGAGGAGTGCGTGGCGGCGGGGGCGCCGACGATCGACGGCCTGGCGCACAAGCTGCTCGGTCCGGTCCTCCACCAGTTCGCCACACCCGAGCAAAAGGCCGAGCACCTGCCGCCGATCCTCCATGGCGAGCGGCTGTGGTGCCAGGGCTTCTCCGAGCCGGGCTCCGGCTCCGACCTGGCCTCGCTGCGGACCCGGGCCGAGCGGGAGGGTGACCACTACGTCGTCAACGGCCAGAAGATCTGGACCAGCCACGGGCACGAGTCGGACTGGATCTTCATGCTGGTGCGCACCAGCGCCGGCGCCAAGAAGCAGGCGGGCATCAGCTTCCTGCTGGTGGACATGAAGACACCAGGCATTACCGTCCGGCCGATCCGCAGCATCGACGATGCCCACCACCTGAACGAAACCTTCTTCGACAACGTCCGTGTTCCCGTGGGCAACCTGGTCGGGGAGGAGGGGCAGGGCTGGGAGATCACCAAGTTCCTGTTGAACAACGAGCACGCCACGGCGGCCGACCTGCCGCACCTGCGGGAGTATCTTCGTCAGCTCGAGCAGCTGGGGGAGGGGCCCGGCCCGGCGGGCAAGCCCCTGCGCCTGGATCCCCAGTTCGCGCTGAACCTGGCGCGCCTGCGTACCGAGGTGGAAGCCGTCGCCATGTTCGTGCAGCGTGTGGCCGCCCTCGAGGCCGCCCGGGATCCGCGGGTGCATGCCATGGGGGCCCTGCTCAAGGTGCGCGGAACCGAGCTGCAGCAGCGCATCACCGAGGCGCATGTCGCCGCGCTTGGTGACTACGGGGCGGTGGCCTATCCGCATCCGCAGGAGGAGGGCGAGTCCGTGCCCGCGCTCCCGATGCAGGGGGTCGCCCGCGGGCTGGCCAACGAGATGTTCTTCCGCCGTGCCTCGACCATCTACGGCGGGACCAGCGAGGTCCAGCGGGGCATCGTAGCCAAGCTGATGTTCGGCCTCTGAGGCGAGTACGCACCACCACCTGGTTGACCATGGACTTCAATCTGAATTCGGAGCAGCAGATGCTGCAGGACAGCGTCCGCCGCTATGTCGACAAGGCCTATGCCTTCGAGACCCGGGCCGACCGGGCCGGCCAGTGCGCGAGCCTGGACCACTGGCAGGCCTTTGCCGACAACGGCTGGTTGGCGGCGGCGTTGCCGGAGGCGCAAGGCGGGCTGGGCGGCGACCTGCGCGACATCGCGATCATCGCCCAGGAGCTGGGACGCGGGCTGGTGATGGAGCCCTTTCTCGGATGCGCCGTCGCCGCCGCCCAGACCCTGGTGGCTGGTGGCAGCGCGGCGCAGAAAAGCCGTCTGCTGCCCGGGCTCGCCGACGGCTCGGTGCGTGTGGCGCTGGCCTATGGCGAGGACGGCGCCCGTGGTTTTCCGCTGCCCGTCAACACCTGCGCCCGGGTGGATGCCGAGGGATTTCGCCTCAGCGGCCACAAGACGCTGGTCCTGAGCGGCGGTATCGCGCAGCACTACATCGTCTCTGCCCGCATGGCGGGTGGGCCGGCCGGGAGCCTGACCCTGTTCCTGGTCGATGCCGACGCCGCGGGCCTGACGCGGACCGCGCTGCCGCTGCACGATGGCAGCCTGGCCGAGGACCTGGTGCTGGACGGGGTGAAAGTGCCGGCCTTCGCCGTCATCGGGACGATCGGCCAGGGCCTGGCGCCGCTGCAGGCCGGACTCGCTGATGCGGTGGTGGCCCAGGGCGCGGAGCTGGTGGGCGCGATGGAAAAGGTGATCGAGGTCACCGCCCATTACCTCAAGACACGGCAGCAGTTCGGTGTCCCCATCGGAAGCTTCCAGGCTTTGCAGCACCGCCTGGTGGACATGGCGGGCGAGCTGGAATTGGCGCGCTCCATGCTGTTCGCGGCCCTGGCCGCGAGTGAGGGCCCGCAGGGTGCCGATCGCCTGCGCACGGTGTCGGGCGCCAAGGCGCTGATCGGCCGCGCCGCGCGCTTCGTCTGCGGGCAGGGCATCCAGCTGCACGGCGGCATCGGCATGACGGAGGAATACCTCGTCGGCCACTACTTCAAGCGGGCCGTGGTGGCCGACCACCAGTTCGGAGGCATCGACCGGCACGAGGCCGCCTGCGCCTTCGACTGGCCCGTGCAGGCGCTGGCCGGGGCTGCCACATAATCGCCGCCACGGATCCGCAGGGTCCCTCGTGAGGTCGTCCCGCCCATGGACTTCGACAAGCTGCTGGTCTCCACCAAGTTCTCCCCGCCCCACATCGGATCGCGCTTCATCGCGCGCAAGCAGCTGCTGGAGCAGCTCAGTGAAGGGCGGCGCTGCAACTTCGTGCTGGTCACCGGCGGCGCCGGCTTCGGCAAGACGGTGCTGCTGGCGCAGTGGCGGCGCGAACTGCTCAAGGCCGGGGACGAGGTCTCCTGGCTCTCCCTGAGCCACGACGACCGCCAGATCACCAGCTTCACCACCTACCTGATCGCCGCGCTCGGTCGCCTGGGCATCGAGTTCCAGGAGGAGATGCGGGCCGACGGGATCGATGGCGACATCGGCAACTCGCTGGACGCTGTCGTGGCGGCCACGCTCAACGCCGCCGCCGCCATTCCCAAGGACCTGTACCTGATCATCGACGACTACCACCATGTCGACGACCCCCGCGCGCACCGCATGGTGCAGAAGCTGATCGACCACTGCCCGGCCAACTTCCATCTGGCCATCGCCTCCCGGTCGGCGCCTCCGGTGGCCATCGGCCGCCTGCGCGTGCGGGGGCGGGTCACCGAGATCGGCTTCGGCGAGCTGCCCTTCGAGCTCGATGAGACCCGCAGCTTCCTGGCCCAGAACCTCGGCAAGGTCCGGCTGCAGGAGGAGGAAGTACGCCTGATCCATGACAAGACGGGCGGCTGGCCAGCCAGCCTGGAGCTCATGTCCATCATGCTGCGCGCCCGCCCGGACACCCGCGCCCGCCTGCGTGACCTGGTGTGGAACTCGGCCGACCTGCAGGCCTACCTGACCGAGGAAGTGGTGGCGCACCTGCCCGCCCACATGATCGATTTCATGGAGGGGGTCTCGATCTGCCGCCGCTTCAACGTGGACCTGGCGGCCGCCGTCACCGGCCACCCCGACGCCGCCAGCCTGATCCAGCGCGCCGAGGAGGAGAACCTGCTGATGTACCGCGTGGAGTCGGACGACCGGCTGCCCTGGTACCGCTTCCACCCCCTGTTCGGGGAATTCCTGGGCGCGCGCCTGGCCCAACGCGCGCCCGAGGACATCAATGAACTGCACAAGCGGGCCAGCCGCTGGTTCTCCGAGCATGGGCTGCTGATGGAGGCGGTGCGCCATGCGATCCACGGCGGCGAGCTGACCTTCGCCGCCGAGGCCATCGACCGGGCGGAGCGGGATGGCTGGAGCCTGAGCTACATCAGCCTGATGCTGAACCTGCTGGACCGGCTCCCCCAGTCCACCCTGTTCGCCCACCCGCGCCTGTTTTTCCTCAGCTGCCTGATCCTGGCGATCACCGCGCGCCATGCCAAGGCCCAGCGATGGCTGGACCAGATCCGGCAGAGCGACGCCGCCCGCAACCCGGCGGTCTCGTCCAAGCTGCCCCTGGTGGACGCGGCGCTGGCCGTCCAGCGCGACGACGCGCAGCGCTGCATCCAGCTGCTCGAGCCGATGCGCCGCGTCGCCGCCGAAAGTCCCTACCTCCACTACTTCTACCTCTCCCTGCTCAGTTCCTCCCTGGCTGCGGTCGGTCGCTACGCGGACGCCCGCCAGCTGCTAGACGAGAACCCGATCGATCCCTCGGAGCGGACCAATGACGTCGCCCTGGTGGCCGAGGGCGCCCGGGCCCTGGTGCTCCTGACCGAGGGCGACGTGCGGTCCGCCGTCAGCATCGGCTCGGAGCTGCTGCCCATCATGGAGTCCCTGCACGGGCGGCACTCGGTCGGGGCGCGGGTGTCGGCAGCGACCCTGTGCGATGTGTATTACGAACTCGACCGGACGCAGGAGGCGCGCGCGATGCTCGCCAATCGCAGCGGCGTCGTGATGCGCGCCTCCCTGCCGCCGCTCATGCTGTGTGTCGCCCTGGTCGCGGCCAAGCTGGAAAGCCTGGATGGTTCGGCCGACACCGCGGTGGCCTTCCTGGAGGCGCAGGCCGCGCACCAGCAGGGCCTGGGGCTGCCGCGCCTGCAGGCGTGGATGCTCGGCGAGGCGGTGCGGGTCCTGCTCGCCGCCAACCGGCGGGCCGAGGCGGCGGAGGTGCTCGCGCGCCTGGCCGACCTGGACAGGGCAGGGGGCGCGCCCGAGCTCGCGCGCGAGGAGATCGCCGCGGTCGTGGCGATGGCACGCGCCCGGGTGGCCCTGGCCAGCCACGATCCCCGGTCGGCCCTGGAGGCTCTGGTGCTGGCCCGCGACTTCGCGCGCCAGCGCGGTCGGGCCCGCATCCAGGTGCAGGAGGGCCTGCTCGCCGCGCAGGCACTCTATGACCTCAAGCGCCTGGACGAGATGGGCGTGCGCCTGATCGAGGTGGTCCAGTTCGCGTCGCAACATGGCCTGATCCGCACGGTGGTCGACGAGGGCGCGGCGGTCGCCGCCCTGATCGCGCAGATCAAGGACGACCCGCGCCTGGACGTGCTGGGCGCCGAGCACGCGCGCAAGCTGTTGGATCACCTGGGCAAGGGCGGTGCCCCGGGTCCGGCCTCCCCGAGCCGCGGCGAGGCGGCGCAGGGCCCGCGCGCCACGCTCACCCCGCGCGAGGTGGAGATCCTGGCCCTGGTGGCCCAGGCGATGTCTAACAAGCGCATCGCACTCACCCTGAACATCTCGGCGGACACGGTGAAGTGGAATGTGCGCAACATCCTCACCAAGCTCGACCTGTCCAGCCGCTACGACGCGATGACCTGGGCCCGCAAGCAGGGCCTGATCGAGTAGCGTCTCCCGTCCCCCGCCCGGGCCCCACCCCAAAGTAAGGGGGGGCGGGGCCCCCTGTCTTCCTAGACTGACCGCCAGGCATCAACGAGGACCAGGAGGGGGTTGGCATGGACGTTTCCCACAGCTTGAATGGCGCGGTCGGCTGGATCACGCTCGAGCGACCGCAGGCGAAGAACGCGCTCAATCGCGAAATGATCGACAGCATGACGCAGACCCTGCTCGCCTGGCGGGACGACCCCGCGGTCCGGGTCGTGGCGCTCACCGGCACCGGCACCGCCTTCTGCGCGGGCGCAGACCTCAAGACGTCCGGCGCTGCATTCGAGCCGGGCGAGAAGGACTTCCTCGACCGCATCGTCCTGTTCTTCGACACCCTGCGATCGTTCCCCAAGCCCACCATCGCCGCGGTCAACGGGCTGGCCCTGGCCGGCGGCATGGAGGCGGTCCTGGCCTGCGACCTCGTGATCGCCGCGCGCAGCGCCCGGCTTGGCGACGGGCACTCGAATTTCGGCGTCTTCCCAGGGGGCGGTGGTGCGGCCATCCTGCCGCGCAAGATCCCTGCAAACGTCGCGAAGTACCTGCTCTATACCGGCGAGGCCTTGCCCGCCGACGAGATGAAGGCCTACGGCCTGGTCAACGAGGTGGTCGCGGACGACCAGCTGCGGGCGCGGGTCCAGACGCTGGGCGACCAGCTCGCAGCCAAGAGCCCCCTGGTGCTGGCGCGCATGAAACGCGTCGCCAACGAGGCGGCCGACAAGTCGCAGGCGGATGCGCTCCGGCATGAGCTGCTGGAACTGCGTGACCACCTGCGGTCCTGGGACATCCAGGAGGGGCTTCGCGCCTTTGTCGAGAAGCGTGCACCGAAATTCCGGGGAATGTGAGGCAGGAGCGCCATGAAAAGCTACGACACCGTTGCCGCACTGAAGGCCCATCTGGGCCAGGTTCTGGCCACCAGCGACTGGGTCCTGGTGGACCAGGCGCGCATCAACCAGTTCGCCGACGCGACCGGCGATCACCAGTGGATCCATGTGGACCCCGAGCGGGCCCGTGGCGGCCCATTCGGCGGGCCGATCGCGCACGGGTTTCTCTCGCTGAGCCTCCTGTCCGCCCTGATGGCATCCGCCTTCGAGATCCGCCAGCTGCGGATGGCCGTGAACTACGGGCTCAACAAGGTGCGCTTCATCTCGCCGGTGCCGGTGGGCAGCCGCGTGCGCGCCCATTTCAAGCTGCTGGCCTGGGAAGAGATCGACGCGGGCGGCGCGCAAATCGTGCTGGAAGCGTCGATGGAGATGGAAGGCGCAGCCAAGCCGGCCTGCGTGGCCGAACTCATCGTGCGTATGTATTGATCAAGAGGGAACCAAGATGACGATTCGATTCGACGGCCGGGTGGCCATTGTGACGGGCGCCGGCAACGGCCTGGGCCGATCTCACGCGCTGGAGCTTGCGCGGCGCGGCGCCAAGGTGGTTGTCAACGACTTCGGCGGCGGCCGCGATGGCAAGGGCAGTTCGTCTGATGCCGCGCGGGCGGTGGTGGAGGAGATCCGTGCCGCCGGTGGCACCGCGATGGCCAACGGCGCGAACGTGTGCGACTTCGAGCAGGTCGTCGCCATGGTGGACCAGGCGCGCGCCGAGTGGGGGCGCGTCGACGTGCTGATGAACAACGCCGGCATCCTGCGTGACAAGACGCTGTCCAAGATGGACATGGCCGACTTCCGGGCGGTGGTCGATGTCCACCTCATGGGCGCCGCCCACTGCACCAAGGCCGTGTGGGACCTGATGCGGGAGCAGAACTACGGCCGGATCCTGATGACGACGTCCGCCGCGGGGCTGTTCGGCAATTTCGGCCAGTCGAATTACGGTGCCGCCAAGATGGCGGTGCTGGGCCTGATGAACATGCTCGCCATCGAGGGCAAGAAGAACAACATCCGGGTCAACACGATCGCCCCGATCGGCGCCACCCGGATGACCGAAGACGTGATGCCGCCAGAGTTGCTGGCCCGCCTGCGGCCGGAGCTGGTCACGCCGGCGGCTATCTTCCTGGTGGGTGAGGACGCGCCGACCAAGGTCACGATGTCGGCAGGCGGCGGCGCCTACTCGGTCTGCCGCCTGGTCGACACGCAGCCGGTCTATTTCAACGCCGAAGTGCTCTCGCCCGAGGCCCTGGCCAGTAGCTTCGACCATATCGCCGACTGGACGACCGCACGCCCTTACGACGACGCCAACCAGCAGGTGGCTGCGATGATGGAGGCCTTCATGGCCGACACCCGGCGCTGATGCAACAGTTCAAGAACATGCCAGCGTGTTTTGCGGATTGGCTGATTCCCTGGTGAAGGAGAGCTTGCCCCGAGGTCAGGCCAGGGGCCGGTCGGCGGGAGGGGATCCCTGCGGGCATCACGCGCCAAAGCCCGCACGCTCGCTTGCGTGTGAGTGGGGACAGCACGGGGCGCTGGGCACCGCATTTCCATGCCGCTCATTCACGCTCAATCCCGCTCATACACGCTTGAGTGTGAATAGGAAAAGTTTGCCGGGTCCAACACCCCCTACCACTCAATTAGCTAGCGTGGTGAACCGCACCGACTTTCCCGGAGGCTCATTCACTTGAGAATGAGGACCTATGAGGAAGTCAACGAAGTTTTCGCCCGAGGTGATCGAGCGGGCGGTGCGCATGGTGGAAGAACACCAGGGGCAGCACGAATCGCAGTGGGCGGCCATCGTGTCGATTGCGGCCAAGATCGGCTGTACCAGCGAAACCCTGCGGCGCTGGGTTCGCCGGCATGAGACCGACACGGGCCAGCGCCCGGGCGTGAGCACGCAGGAGGCCGAGCGGATCAAGGCGCTGGAGCGGGAGAACCGCGAGCTGCGCCAGGCCAACGAGATTCTGCGCAAGGCCAGCGCATATTTCGCCCAGGCGGAGCTCGACCGCCGATTCAAGCCGTGAACGCCTTCATCGACGAGCACCGGAGTGCTTATGGGGTCGAGCCGATCTGCCGCGTGATGCAGGTCGCCCCGTCGACGTACTGGCTGCATGCTCAGCGCAAGGCCTGCCCCGCACTGCGGCCCCAGCGGGCACAACGCGACGACGTTCTGGCCGGCGAGGTCCAGCGCGTGTGGCAGGCCAACCGGCAGGTCTACGGGGTGCGCAAGGTCTGGCGCCAACTACACCGCGAAGGCCTGCAGGTGGCCCGCTGTACCGTGGCCAGGCTGATGCGTCGGCTAGGCCTGCGCGGGGTGGTGCGGGGCAAGCAGGTACGCACCACGGTGCCCGAGGCCAGTGCCTGCCCTGACGACAAGGTCCGGCGCCAGTTCCACGCCCTGCGGCCCAACCAGCTGTGGGTCTCGGACTTCACCTACGTGTCGACCTGGCAGGGCTTCGTCTACGTGGCCTTCGTGATCGACGTGTACGCCCGGCGCATCGTGGGCTGGCGTGCGCCCTCGACGATGCGCACCGACTTCGTGCTGGACGCCCTGGAACAGGCGCTGTACGACCGCCGCCCGGGCCTGGAGGGTGGCCTCGTGCATCACAGCGACCGCGGCTCGCAATACGTGTCCATTCGCTACACCGAGCGTCTGGCCGAGGCGGGCATTGAGCCCTCGGTGGGAAGTGCAGGCGACGCCTACGACAACGCCTTGGCCGAGACCATCAACGGGTTGTACAAGGCCGAGGTGATCCACCGCCGAACGTCCTGGAAGACCAAGGAAAGCGTGGAACTGGCCACCCTGGAATGGGTCGCCTGGTTCAACCACCACAGGCTAATGGGGCCCATCGGCGACATTCCACCGGCTGAAGCCGAGGCCAATTACTATCGACAAATCGCCGGGTCGGCCGTGAAGGCCTGACTCACACCAACGAGTCTCCGAGATAACCGGCGCGGTTCAGTCATGCCGGGTCGAGCCCGTGCATCAACCTCGACTGTTCGTCTGCACGCAGATTCATTAAGTTGTACATGTGAGCCAGGTGTTTTCCCGCCAGCCGATTGAAAAGCTGCTATGCGTCGGCGATAGGTTGTCCGTGGACACAATGAAACGGCCATGTGCGCCCAAGACGCCAGAAACTGCCTCCAGCCCCACTCCGCTTCGCTGTCATCGGGGCCGGCGACACGACCGCCTATCCGTGGTCAAGGCGCACATTGCGTTGATGCTTTGGCTCGTCGACGGGTGGGCCGAAGCCAGTCATGCACCCTAGTGGTTTCTTGAATGCTGCTATGCGTTGCGACTTGGATCCCACCCCAACAGAATTCCGGCAACACAGACGCCATCGCGTTTGACTGTAGAAGGAGTTTCAAGCATGGAAGTGGTGATTCAGGGAAGCAAGACGCAGTCACTGCGCATCGGCGTCGACTCTGGCGGCACTTTTACCGACGTCACGCTTTACAACGAGGCCACTGGCGAGCTGGCGGTATGGAAGGTCAGTAGTACGCCCGACGATCCGTCACGCGGGATCATCGAAGGCGTGACTCAGGCCATCGAGCGCTTTGCCTCGGAATCAGAGGCTAAGGTTGTCTATTTTGGCCATGGAACTACCGTAGCTACGAACGCCGTGATTCAAGGGCGCGGCGCCAAAACCGGTTTGATCACGACTGAAGGCTTTCGTGATGTCATAGAGATCGGCCGCCAGGTACGACCGTCGCTCTACAACTTGAAGGTGAGCCGCCCCAAGGTGCTGGCTACTCGGGACAACCGTCATGAAGTGCACGAACGCATGACCGTCACCGGTGAAGTGCAGACAGCACTGGATCCTCAATCTGTCCGGGAGGCGGCCCGCAAGCTTGAGGCTAGCGGGGTGGAGTCGATCGCCGTGTGCCTCCTGCACAGTTATAGGAATCCAGCGCATGAGGAGCAGGTCAAGCGAATCCTTCAGGAGGAGCTGCCCGGAGCGTTCATCAGCATTTCTTCCGAGATTGCACCGGAATATCGGGAATTCGAACGTACTTCGACAGTACTGGTGAATGCCTATGTGGGCCCCATCATCAGCAATTACCTTCAGCGTCTCGCACCGAGCTTGCGCCAGACCGGGATACAGGCGAGGCCGAATCTCACGCAGAGTAATGGCGGGGTGATCTCCTTCGATCAGGCGCAGGAGCAACCGGTACGTACGATCCTGTCTGGGCCGGCGGCTGGCGTTGTGGGCGCCAGCGCGATCGCAAAGCGTGCCGGCTTCCCGAAGATCATCACCTTCGACATGGGCGGCACCTCGACCGATGTGGCGCTGATCGAAGATGCCACGCCCCATTTCGCTATTGAAACCGAGGTGCACGGTCACCCGCTGCGTGTACCGATGCTCGACATCGAGACGGTAGGTGCCGGCGGGGGCTCGCTGGGTGCCGCAGACCGCGGCGGCATGTTGGAAGTGGGGCCTGCGAGCGCGGGGGCCTTTCCCGGTCCGGCCTGCTATGAAAAGGGCAATACGCAACCGACGGTCACCGACGCGAACGTGGTGCTGCAGGTGCTCAATCCCGACTACCTGCTAGGTGGGCGCATGAAGATCTCCCAGGCAGCTGCCCGCGCGGCCTGCGCCACGATGGCAGATCAACTCAAGCTGGACGTGGTGGGCGCAGCGCAGGGGATTGTCAGCATGGCCGTTGCCAACATGGTCAAGGCCGTTCGTGTGGTGTCGGTTGAGCGGGGCCACGACCCGCGTGATTTCACGCTGATGGCCTTCGGCGGCATGGGGCCGGTGCATGCGACGCGGCTGGCGCGGGAGCTGGGGATCTCCACTGTCCTGGTGCCTAAGACGCCGGGTGTGCTTTGTTCGATGGGTTTGCTTCTGAGCGACCTGAAGACCAGCTTCTCCCTAACTCGGCTGGCGCGCCTGGGGCCGGACGCGGCGTCGCACTTAACGCTGGCCTTCGATGACTTGAGACTCAAGTCGGACGCTTGGTTCGAGCGCGAGGATATCGCGCAGGACCGTCGCGGGCTGAGATATTCAGTGGATCTGCGCTACGTGGGCCAGGGCCACGAGCTCAACGTGGGATGCGACCAGGTGGCGGACCTGAGCGCGCTACTCCACCAGCTGAGGCATGGCTTCGAGCAGTTGCACCAGCAGATGTACGGATACGTCGTGGATGGGGAGGAAATCCAGATCACCACCTTGCGGATCGAAGCAGTCGCCGTCATCGACAAGGCGCCCATCGCCTCGTATCCGGCCGCCACGACGGCGGCGGTGGATGCCGTGATGGCCCGGCGCCAGATCTGGCTGCCGGAGGCTGGGGGCTGGGTCGCCTGTCCGATCTACGACCGACAGAGGCTGGGCCCTGGCCACGCGCTGGAGGGACCTGCAGTCGTCGAGCAGATGGATTGCACAACTCTCGTGCTGCCTGGCCAGACTGCCACCGTGGACAACTTCCTGAACCTGATCATCAAAGGCTGAGCGACATGGCTGCGAGCTACCAAAAACCCGACGCCATCACCATTTCCGTGATCGGCAGCGCCTTGTCCACGATCGTTGAGGAAATGTGCCGCGTGCTGGTACGCGCCGGTTACTCCACGAGCATCAAGGAGCGCAAGGATGTTTCCACCGCGATCATGGATGCCCAGGGGCAGGTGCTGGCCCAGGCTGCGCACCAGCCGGCTCACCTCGGTTCCCTGCTGGGCATTACCCAGCATGTATTGCAGAACTATGCGACGAACGACATTCACCCTGGGGATGTTTTCATTGGCAACGATGCCTACCAGGGCGGTGGAACACACCTGAACGATATTGTCTTTTGCGAGCCGGTTTTTGTTGGCGGCGCCATCGTGGCCTGGATTTCCAATATCGCGCACCATGCCGATTTCGTGGACCGCGGCCACGCACACATCTTTCAGGAAGGCTTGCGCATTCCACCAGTTAGGCTGTACGCCAAGGGTGAATTGCAAAAGGAGGTGCAGGACCTCGTGTTGCTCAATTGCCAGGTCCCAAACGAGCGTATCAACGACTTTCGCGCGCAGCGCGCTTGCAACCGGTTTGGAATCGGCCGGTTCATGCAACTTTGCGAGAAGTACAGCTATCCGACGGTGCGCGACGCCAGCATCGCTATCCTGGACTCTACGGAGCGACGTACCCGCGCGGGCATACGAAGGATCCCCAACGGCGTCTACAGCTATGAAGGGCCGATGGACAGCGGCCGCATTGACGAGATCCTTCAATTGAAGGTGTGTGTCGAGGTGCGTGACGATGACATCGTCATGGACTTCCGGGGCAATCCGGCGCAGGTGCGCGCAGGAATCAACCTGACCTACATGGGGCTGCTGGCCACCGTGTATTTCGCTGTGATGGTGCTGGTGGATCCGGAAGTTCCGCCGAACGCGGGCTTCCAGCGTGCAATCAAGGTACTGGCCGATGAGGGCACTGTTGTCTGCTGCAGCGCGCCAGCGGCGGTCTATTCGCGAACCGATACCTCAGAACGCTTGTGCGATTTGATCTTCAGCGCCCTCGCGCCTGCCGTGCCCGAGTACTCGCTGGCGGCTTGCACAGGTCGGGGCCTGTTCACGATCAGTGGAACGGATCCCCGCACGGGCAGGTATTACGTCTACAACGAGTCCATGGGTGGTGGGGAAGGCGCACACATGACCCAGGATGGCTCTACTGCCGTGCAAACCGCAGTTTCCAACTCGCGTAACGTGCCCGTCGAAGTGGTCGAGGCCGAGTACCCGCTGCAGGTTGTGGCCTATGAACTGGCGGCTGATTCCGGCGGTCCAGGTAAATGGCGGGGTGGGCTCTCGTACCGCCGACAGGTGCGCGTGCTGGGGCATGAAGCCAAGGCGGTGGTAAGCGGCAATTGCCAGCGCATCCCCTCCTGGGGCCTGGCTGGTGGCTTGCCGGGCGCTGTGGCACGCCGGGATCTCAGTGAGGGTGCGAAGGCCTTCACTCACGCTGGGGCCGGCACGCTGCGCGCTGGAGAGACCGTGTCCTTCACGACCAGTGGAGGAGGGGGATACGGCGATCCTCGCGATCGTGACCCTGAACTCGTGCGTCGAGACGTGCGGGAAGGAAAAGTGTCGGCCGCGATCGCGCGGGAGGTTTATGGCCTGACACAGGTGTGACCGACATGTGGGCGTGAGCCCGATGTCACGCAGAGTGTTTTTTCTGGAGTACTCAAATGATTCAACTTAGACGGCATCTTCTGTCCCTCCTTGTTGCTGCGAGCGCGGCAATTTTGCCCACCCTTGGTATGGCTCAGGCTTGGCCCACCAAGACAGTCACGCTGATTGTTCCGTATGCGCCGGGCGGGGCCACTGACGTGATTGCGCGGGTCGTGGCACAACGCCTGTCGCTCCGAATCGGCAAGGAGGTGATCGTCGAGAACAAGGCAGGCGCCGGCGGTGTGATCGGACTGAGCGCTGTGGCGAATGCGGCACCCGACGGTCATACGCTACTTGTCATCGACTCGTCTTTTGCGGGTATTGCGGCGTTGACGCCTGAGCGTCGTAACGGGGTGACTGCGGTGGGCTTGCTGGCGACTGCCCCCTATGTCATTAGCGTCGGCGCTAACGTGCAGGCGCGTACGTTGCAGGAACTGATTGGCCAGGCACGCATCCGTCCTGGGGCTGTCAATTACAGTTCCGGCGGCCTGGCCTCGTCGACCCATTTTGCCGGGGAGTGGTTCAAGATCCTTTCTGGCACCAGCCTCACGCATATCCCCTATCGCGGTGGCAGCCTGGCACTGCAGGCTGTCATGGCCGGCGAGGCGGAGGTTACCTTCCTGACGATGCCCACGGTGCAGCAACAAGTGAAGGCCGGAAAGCTGAGGGCGTTGGCGGTGACCGGCGAGCAACGTTCACCGATGCTGCCCGATGTGCCGACTACGAAAGAAGCCGGTCTGGCCAAAATGACCGGTCTGAATTGGAACGCATTGTTCGCGCCGGCCAAGACTCCCCTGCCGCTGGTCGCCCGTCTGAACAAGGAGGTGAACGCCGTGCTTCAGATGCCTGAGGTGCGCGCCAAGCTCGCGGAGCTTTCGCTCGAGGCAGCGCCGGAGTCAGTGGAGCACTCGCAAGCGGTCATTGAAGATGAAATTCAGCGATGGGGCGGCGTTGCCAAGGCTGCCAACATCAAGCCTGAATGAGCTTCTTTAGCGGACGGTTGTTCCAGGCAACCTTCCGTTACCTACAAACTGCGCAGCTTGCTCATTAAGTATTTTTAGCAGTTCGCGAGTCGCTCTCGTGATCGGTCGCGACAGCGCAGTGCCGACCACCAGAAGGGCGCGCAGGTTGCCGGGGCCCGCGATCCGGCGTACGGCAAGTCGTCCTTCCTCCAATTCGCGCATCGTGGCCCCATGCGGAAGGATGGTCAGCAGGTTTTCACTCTCGACCAAGAATTTCACGGTGGCAAAGGAATCGATTTCCAGTGGCGACTCGAGATTGATGCCCGCAGCCTCGAATCCCGTGTCGATGGCGCGCCGCAATGCTTCACCATTGCTTGGAAGGATCAGCCGGGAAATGTCGATCTCTTCGATCGGGACCGGGTCTGCCTGAGGCAAGTCGCCGGGGCGACCGACCAGCACCAAATCCTCATTGAGCAAGGGTTCGACCGACATGGTCCTTGAGCGACGTTCGTCATACAAAATCGCGACATCGACCGTTCCGGCCTCCAACCACTCGGCCAACGTGCCACTGAAGGCCTCCATCACCCGCAATTGAGCCTCAGGGCAACGGGCGCGGAATGACGCGACAACGGCAGCCGCCATGCTTCGCCCGATGGAAGGCGGAATGCCAAACCGCACCAGCCCCGAGGCATTGCCTGCCTTGGCCTTGAGCTCGTCGCACACCTGGTCCATCTCGCGGACCAGGGGCTCGGTCTGCTGCTTCAACTGATGCCCGAGGTCTGTCAGGGCCACGCCCCGCCCGTGTCGGTAGAAGAGAGGGGAGCCGAAATCATCCTCCAGGCGGCTGACCTGGCGGCTCAACGTGGGCTGGGGCATTCCGAGCCTCACCGCTGCGCGGGAAAAGCTGCCCAGTTCCGCGACCATCAGGAAGGTTCGCAGTTCTGCAGTGTCCATGGTCGATGGGAGTTGGTGTCCGAGGAGCAATCACTAGCTTAACCCGTCGTCGCCCGCACCCTGCGGCCATCCGTCCCGGGCTCGCTCATGCAATTGAGCCAGGCTCAGGGACGGCAAATCCAGCTGCGGAAGCAGGTCGTTTTCGGACTGGAAGTCCCGGCCACATGCGGCTGAGAGCACCGCGAGGCCGGACTCGTGCAGGGGGGCCGGGACGAATGCCACTCTGGCAATGGCGACCGTGCTCACGATCCCGAAGGGCAGGTCCTCCGTGAAGTAGCGGCTGGTGATGCTGGTGGGACCAGGCGAGGAGCCAGCGCGTTGCGCATTGACCTGGCGCGCCATCTCGTGCACGGAGCCGGGCATCAGGCCAGTGAACGACTTGAGGTAATGCTCACGCGCGGTCCGAACCCGTAGCCCGAAAGCCGCCGCCACGGCCAGACGCTCGGCGTCGAGCGCCTCGATCAGGCGGCCAACCGACTCGGTGATTCCGCCGTAGTTGTCCCAGCGCTCACCGGATTCCATGCGCGTGAAGTTGAGGAGTCCGTTGGCCAAGTGGATCTGCGGGTTCAGGTTGCTCAGCGAAATGGCCATCAGGTCATCACTGGGAACGAAGATGTCGCCGAACAGTTTTCGCAACAAGGAAATTCCCTCGGGCAGGGCAGTGACCGGCATGGCGGCGACGTCAATCTCATTGCGAAGCATGCGAACGTGAACCTGCGAGTCGACGATCGGACCTCCGGTGATCGTGGTGGCGAGCGCCAAGATCGCTGGTTGGACGCCGCGGGCACGCAGCAGGCGAGATAGGTACAAGGCACCCAGGGAACTGTGCGAGCTGATGACGATTGTCTGCTTCGCGTGAAGGTGCGGGGCAATGGCGTCGAAGACGGCCTTGTGTCCGTTTCCCAGCACGCAAAATAACAGGACGTCGGCCTCGGCAAGCCCGGCCGGATCCTGGATGGTGCGGATGCTCGTGCGCGATGAGAACAGCCCGGTCGTCTCCACGGTGAGCCTGTTCGATGCCGGATCGATCCGCGAGCCACGTGGTGACCAGACGAAAGGATCATGGCCGCGGCTGGCCAGCAACGCCGCATATCCGAGGCCAATCGGGCCTGCGCCCACGATTCCTGCTTTCAACCTGATTCCTTTCGACGCACCGATTGTCGATCGAACGGCGGTGCGCCTCTACGGTCTCCGGGCATAGCGGTTATGCATCATCCACAGCTACCCGGTGCGGTAGACAAACTTGGCCTGTCCCGGCCAGCTAGTTGAGGGCTTGCGGATCCAGTTTTCCGCTCTGTATCGCGCTGATGCTTGATTTGGCGTGAATGGAAAGCCCGAGGCAGGTCAACAAGGCCCTGTATTCGCGGCCTTCCCGCAAAAATCTCGTGGTCGCTTCTTGCGGGAAATTCCAGAGGTGCCTGTTTTTTGGGCGCAATTTTCTATTGTTTCTACGTGTTCTCCTGGACGTCCCTGGTTCGCCCCGGGTTCTGAAAACTCCGATGGGGGAGGAAATGCATCGGGGATCAGGTCTCCGTCCTCGGCTCCGGCTGTTCAGTCCAATACTGTTTGAGACTGCTAAATTAACGTAACGGGACGTCTCTGAAAGCAGCAGCCCATTTGTCATGTCGCCAGACGTGGCGCTGGTAGTGAAGTGTTGGCCGCTCTTCGATGCAGTTCCCCTCGAGCGATTTGCAGATGGCTTTGCTGTCTCCCGAGCAATATTTTCTGTTGATGGCTTTGGTAAGCCGTTGTTTTTATTAAAAATTCTTTCTTCAATCTGTAGATGTCCTGCTGAATTTTTGCAGATAGTGTGTCACACTGTTCGAGTTCCTCTGGGGCTCTTTAGACATGCCGGCCTTCCATCACCACGACCTTGGGCTCTTGAACCCCGCCTTCGACTCTCCGCTGGTCGATGTGGTTACCGAGCTTGAGCATTTGCGACGTCTGCAACTGGGCGGTAGCACTCCGGCCCCCGTTTTCTTCCAGCTCAAGTACATCTTCCACATGCTGGAGAGCTTGGGTTCGGCGCGAATCGAAGGTAACCACACGACACTGGCCGACTACGTCGAGAGCCGGTTGGAAGTCCAGCCGGCCAAGCTGAGCGACCAATTGCGCGAGATGGCCAACATCGAAGAGGCGATGACCTTCATAGAAGAGCACTTCGCGCCAGGGCAGGATGTCACGGAGCACTTCATCCGTGAGCTGCACGCCATGACGGTGCAAGAGCTGGAGCGCGAGGGGGACGACAACCCCGGCACCTATCGGGTGGGTCCCGTCCAGATTGCGCAGTCCGAACACCTGCCGCCCGAGGCGGTGGCCGTGCCGCAGTACATGGGCGAACTGGTTCAGTTCATCAACCACCCGCACCCTGCCAAATACGACCTCATCAAGGTGGCCTTGGCGCATCACCGCTTCGCATGGGTTCACCCCTTTGGCAATGGCAACGGCCGTTGCGTCCGCCTGCTGACCTATACGCTGCTCATCAAGTACGGATTCAACGTGAAGGCAGGTGGCCGGGTTCTCAACCCCACCGCCATCTTCTGCAACGACCGCGACCGGTACTACGCCATGTTGGGCAAGGCCGACACAGGTACCTTGGAAGGGCGCGAAGCTTGGAGCGTGTACGTGCTCAGTGGCATGCTGGACGAGCTTCGCAAGGTGGATCGCCTGACTGATGCGAGCTACCTCATCGAGCGCATCCTCGCGCCTGCCTTGCACTATGCCCGCGAGCGTGAGCTGGTCACCTCGATGGAAGAGCGGGTGCTACTGGTGACAGCGAGGCTGGGTGTCGCCAAGGCCAGCCACCTGAAGGACGCGATGCCTGAGCTGAACGAGCGCCAGCGGACTTACCAAATTGGCAAGCTGGTGGAGCGCGGCATGCTCGCCCCCATTCGCGAGGGGGCTCGGCAGTACACGGTCGGCTTCGCCAACAACTTTTTGATCCGTGGGGTCATCCGGGCGCTCGCCAACGAGGGTTTCATTCCAGACACATTGACCCGACCGCGATAACCACGACACGCAGGTCGGCGGCTCTTCCACTGTTTGTGCATGGCCAGATGTGTTGGTCTTGCGGGCAGGCCTGGGGCCCTCCATAAGCTGGGCACATGCCTGCATTCGGACTTGGTATTTGACCCCTGCCGGAGGTCTCGAAAAAATAGCTCTCCTGCAAACAAGGAGAGTCCGATGAAGTTCTGCAAAGGCTTTTCGTCCCTGGTGCTCGGCGCCTGTGCCATTGCGTTCCATGGCGCTGGCCTGGCCGCCGATTTCCCGACGCGCCCCATCACCATCGTGGTGCCCTATGCGCCCGGCGGGCAGGGTGACATCACGGCGCGCGCCATCGCCGACCATCTCCCCGCCCGGATCGGGCAACCGGTGGTGGTCGTGAACAAGGCCGGGGGCAATGGCGCCATCGGGACCAGCGCGATCGCCCAGGCCAAGCCGGACGGCTACACGATCGGTGTGGTCGTTGCCTCCCACGCGGTGTCTCCGGCCTTCAACGACAACCTGCCCTACGACTCCGTCAAGGACTTCATCCCCATCACGACGACCGCGATGACCGAGATCGTGCTGGTAGGGACGGCCAGCCTGCCTGTCAACAACTTGCGCGAGTTCATCGCCTATGCCAAGGCCCGGCCCGGGCAGTTGGCCTACAAGTCTTCCGGGCCTGGCAGCAACTCCCACCTGTTTTCGGCTTGGCTGGCCGACTCCGCCGGCTTGCAGATGATCCACGCGCCCTACAAGGGCAGCGGCGACTCCATGCGGGACCTCTTGGCTGGGACCGTGCAGATCGGCTTCGAGACGCTGCCTGCGGTCAAGGGCCAACTGGAGGCGCGCCAGCTCAAGACCCTGGCCGCTGGCGGACCGGAGCGCTCCAAATCCTTCCCGTCCCTGGAGACCGTGGCGGAGGCTGCGGGTATCCCCGGCTTCCAGGCCAATACCTGGGGCATGGTCCTGGCGCCCAAGGGCACGCCCGACGAGATCGTGAACCGCCTCCACAAGGAGATCGTGGCTGTCCTCCAGCTACCGGCGGTCAAGCAGCGCTTCGAGAGCTCTGGCGCCGTGGTGGTCGGCAATACGCCGGCTCAGGCGCGGGATATGCTCGCCAGCCAGGTCCGCATGTACGGCAACCTGGTCAAGAAGCTGGACCTGAAACTCGAGAAATGATCGCCCCTTGAGGACGCCCCGGCCACTCAACGTTCGCCAATTGGAGGCGTTCCGGGCGGTCATGCTCACGGGCAGCATGACCGGGGGTGGCCGGTTCCTCTCGATCTCTCAGCCGGCCGTGACGCGGCTGATCCGGGAGCTCGAGGAGGACCTGAAGCTCGAGCTTTTCGCGCGCGAGGGCTCGCACATCCTGCCGACTCCGGAGGCGCGCGCGCTGTTCAAGGAGGTCGAGCGGCACTTCGCAGGCACGGAGAAGATCCGCGAGGCGGCCTACGCGATCCGTGACTTCAAGGGCAGCCGGATCAAGGTGGCCGCGAACCTGTCGATCTCCCTGACCTGCCTGCCCGCTGCGGTGGCGCGTTTCAAGCGCCTCTACCCGCAGTCCGTGATCAGCGTGCGCAGCGGCGTGTCGGCCGAAATCATCGACCTGGTCTCCAGCGGCAGCGTCGACATCGGATTCGCCGCCGTGCAACCGGGCCGACGGGATGTCGGCACCGTGCCCCTCGAGGCGGCCCAGTGGTACTGCATGATCCCAAGTGGCCATCCGCTGGCCAGCCTCTCTCAGGTCGCACCCAAGGACCTCCACGGCGTCGATTTCATCTCCGTCGGGCCAAGCTCCATGTCGCGGCACGCGCTCGACGCCATCCTCCAGGCCGCCGGCGCACTGCCTCGGGTCCAGCTCGAGGCACAGTACTCGGTAACGGCGGCGAGCTTCGTTTGCCAGGGGCTGGGCGTGGCGCTGGTCGATCCCCTGGCCGCCAGCCACTTCCAGTCGCCGCAGGTGGTCCTCAAGCCCTTCGCGCCGGCTATTCCCTACGTGCTGTCCGTGGTCCACCCCTACCTGGCCAAGCCCGAGGGGCCGCTGGAGGTGTTCTCCCAGCTTCTCGGCGATGTCTACGCACAGACCGTCTCGGGCCTCCAAGCCCAATTCGCCGCCCCCGGCGGCGCACCCCGAGCGAGAAGGCCGCGGCCTGCCCCCGGTCGGCCGATCCACAAGAATCCATGACCCCCGAAACCCACTCCTTGCTGGCCGCCCTGCGGCACGAAACCGACCTCCTCGCCCGGGCCGAGCCCGAGAACTACCGCCTCCTGCGCAATGGCCAGCTGCCTAACCGCCCCGGCTGCGACGGCGCCTATTTCGGGGCGCTCGACATCGCGCACGGCATGCTTCGCGACTTCGCCATGTACATCGTCTACCCGGCCCTGGTGCTGCACCGCCAGCACCGGGACCCCGGGCAGACCCGGGCGATGCTCCAGGAGATGTTCCCGACGCTGCTGAACTACCTGGGCTACAGCGGATTCCCTGAGCTCAAGCGAGTCGGGCACCAGTTCCTGGCGGCGGCCGAGGGCATGGACGCCGAGACGCTGGACCAGGCGCTGGCAGCCTTCCTGCGCTTCGTGAACGCGCTCTACGCCTGGGCCTACCACCATTTCCCCTGGCGCATCGGCGACCACCTGCGCTACGAGCCCGGCGCGGCGGCCGAGGCCGACGCCATTGCCGGTGAGCCCCACCCGGACACCCTCGAGCCCACCGACACGCTGATCCGCCTGCGCTGGGAGCCGCTGGGGATCGAGGTGCGGGCCTTCCTGGCGACTGGCCTGAATACCCAGTTGTGCGAGGAGCTGCTGGCGGCCTTGCCCTTCACCTGCCTGCAGTCGCACCCCATGGTTTCGGGCGAGTCCATGTTCGCCTGGACGCCCATGACCACTACGGCACCGACGCCCTTCAAGGAGGAGATCCGCAGGGCGCCGGTGGGGCGGCTGCGCTTCAGCGCGCGCACGGGGCAAAAGCTCATCGTCCAGTACGGCCTGACCACGGAGGACATCTTCGCGCCCGTCCTGGGGTCGGTGCTCCCGCAGGACCGGCATCTGCTGGCGGCCCTGGGCGCCGCCGTCTGGAAGTCGACCTATGAGAGCAAACAGCCTGTCTGGCTGACCGTCGAGCGCGTCTGAAGCGCCGGGGGCGGGCCCCGGTCGGTGCACAGGGGGCGCCCCATCGCGCCAAGTTTATTTTTGAATTTTTCTCAAAAATAAGCGCGCATAAATCGTTTGTCACCCGGCTGCGCGAAACCCAGAATCCGCGGCAACAAAGGCCTCCGAGCCCCGGGGGCCTCCAACAGGAGACGGACGATGGGTAAACAACTTCTAGGAAAAATCGACAGCAAGCGGGTGGGGGCGATGACGCTGGAGCCCTTCCCCGAGGCGCTGCTGGCGGGCTATCGGGCGATCGAGGACGCCACCGGTGTCATCTCTGACACGCTCGACGTGCTGGGCCTGCCGGGCGCGATCGCTGCCAGCGTGCTGCGGCCGACCATGCCCGGTTCGACCGTCGTCGGCCGCGCCCTGACCCTGCGCAACATCGCACAGGACGGCAACGTTCACGAGAAGGCGGCGCGCGGTCAGATCGGCATGGCCGAGATCGAGGCGCATAACCTGGCGGAGCAGGGCGACGTGCTGGTGGTGCAGGGCGTGGCCAATATCTCCAACATGGGCGGCATCTCGGCCCAGATCGGCAAGCGCCAGGGTGAGATCGGCGCCATCGTGGATGGCGGCGTGCGTGACATCGGCCACTCCAAGCGCGTGGGCTACCCGACCTGGGCGGCGTCTTTCACGCCGGTGACGGGCAAGTGGCGGATCGAGACGGTGGAAATCAACGGCACGGTCCAGATCTGTGGCGTGCGCGTCAGCCCCGGCGATCTGGTGGTGGCCGATGAGTCCGGCGTCTGCTTCATCCCGCGCGAGCGCGCCCAGGAAGTCCTCGAGCTCGTGCAGCAGCGGGCCCGTAAGGAAGAGATTCGCTGCGAAGCGATCGACCGGGGCGTGCCGCTGAAAGACCTGCCCAAGCCCGCCTGAATCCGGAGTCGACGTCCATGCATACCTCGCTGCACGACCTGGACCACAAGCTGCGCTACAAGCTGCTCACCAGCAGTGTGGTTCCCAGGCCGATCGCGCTGGTGACGACTGTCGATGAACTCGGCAGGGTCAATGCGGCGCCTTTCAGTTACTTCAACCTGATGGGGGCATCGCCACCCGTCGTTGCGCTGGGCATCAACTCGCGCCGCTCCGGCGAGCCGAAGGACACCCTGCGCAACATCCTGGCCAACGGGGAATTCGTCGTCAACCTGGTCAATGAGGAGATGGCGCAGCAGATGAATGGCTGCGCCACCGACCTGCCTCCGGGTGAGGACGAGCTGGAGATGGTGGGCTTCGGCCGCACCGACTCCATCGCGGTTCGCCCGCCCCGGGTGAGCGAGGCCCCGGTGAGCCTGGAATGCCGCAGCAGCCACACGCTGGACGTGGGCTCCGGCCGCCACATCGTCATCGGCACCATCCTGCATTTCCATATCAAGGACGAGTTCTTCGACCCCGAGCGCGCCTATGTCCTGGCGGACAAGATGAAGCTGATCGCGCGGATGCACGGTCGCTCCTGGTACTCGACGACCCGGGACCTGTTCGAAATCGACCGTCCGGCTCCGGCATGAACGACAAGATGCAGCTGGCCTGGTCGCCCAAGTCGCCCTATGTCCGCAAGGTCATGGTGGTCGCCATCGAAACCGGGGCAATCGAGTCGATCGAGCAGGTTCGTACGGTCGCCACGGTCTCCCGGCCCAATCCGGTGCTGATGCGTGACAACCCTCTGAGCAAGGTGCCCACGCTGCGCCTGGCGGACGGGACGGTGCTTTTTGACTCGGCCGTGATCTGCGAGTACCTGGACGAGCTGACTGGCGCGGGCCTGTTTCCGCGGGGAAGCGCCCGTTGGCCCGCCCTGCGCTGGCACGCGCTGGGCAACGGCATGCTCGACACGGTCGTGCCCTGGCGCCACGAGCGCGAGCGCGCCGAGGCGGCGCGGTCTCCGCAGCTGCTGGACGCCCATCGCGTCAAGACGGAATCCGCCTTGCGCGCCCTCGACGGCGAGGTCGAGGCCTTGCGCGCGGCGCCTTTTTCCATCGGCCACATCGCCGTGGGCTGTGCGCTGGGCTACCTGGACTTCCGCATGCCCGACCTGCCCTGGCGGACCCTGGCGCCTTCCTTGGCCCTCTGGTTCGCCGACGTGGTGATGTCCCGGCCCTCGTTCCAGGCCACCGTTCCCGAGTTGTAGGCGATGGGGCGGCGCCCCTCCCTTCCCCGAATAGCATGAGGAGATGATTCAGATGGTAAGACTAAGCAAGTGCGCTGCGGCGCTCACCCTGTCCCTGCTGGCGGTCGCCAGCGCATGGGCCCAGTCGGACGCCGACAGCAACCCGGTCAAGCTGGTGGTGCCTTTTGATCCGGGCGGCGGGGTCGATATCACTGCGCGGGCCATTGCCCAGGCCTTGACCGGCGAGATGAAAAAGCAGGTCGTCGTCCTCAATCGTGCTGGCGCCGGAACGGTGATCGGCACGCAGGCCGTGGCCAGTTCGGCGCCCGACGGTCAGAACCTGCTGTACGCGGGCATCGGCCTGGCCTTCCAGCCCGGCATCTTCAAGAAGCTGCCCTACGACCCCAAGCGTGACCTCGTGCAGGTGGCGACCACTGGCCGCCAGCCCTACATCCTGGCGGTCGGTCCCTCGGTGCCAGCCAAGAATCTGGCGGAGCTGGTGGCCCTGGCCCGCCAGAAGCCCGGCGGCCTGACCTTCGGCACGCCCGGCGTGGGCAGCGCGCCCCACATCGCCGCCGAGGTCCTGTGGTCGGCCCTGGGCGTCAAGGTGACCCACGTCCCATACAAGGGCGGTGCGCCCGCAGTGGTGGACCTGATCGGCGGCCGGATCGACATGGTCGTCGGCACCGTGACCCTGCTGACTCCGCGGATCAAGGCCGGCGAGGTGCGCGGCATCGGCGTGACCAGCGTCGCCCGCACGACCCAGCTGCCGGCCTTGCCGACGATCGCGGAGCAGGGCCACCCGGACTTCCAGTTCTATACCTGGAGCGGTCTTTTCGCCCGCGCCGGCACGCCCGAGCCAGTCCAGGCCCGGATCAACGAGGCCCTGGCGCGCGCCCTGGCGCAGCCCGCGGTGAAGGAGACGCTCGAACGGGACGGATTCCAGCCGCTGATCATGTCGCCCCGTGATGCGCAGCGCTTCTACCTGAGCGAACTGGAGCGCTGGCCTGCGGTGATGCGGCAAGTCGGCATCCAGCCGGAATGAGTACCCCCGGGAGGCCTGCGCTGGCCTTGTACTTCAGCCCTGGAGGCGCATGCTCCACGGCATCCCACCTCGCGCTGGAGGAGTCCGGCCTGGCCTACGAGGAGCGGCCGACCCTGATCGCGCGCGGCGAGCACCGGACGCCGGCGTACCTGCGCATCAACCCGCGCGGCAAGGTCCCGGCCCTGCAGGTCGGGGACGAGGTGCTGCTGGAGACGACGGCCATCCTGGCCTGGGTCGCCCAGCAGGTGCCGGAGCGCGGGCTGTGGCCTGTCGACGCCCTGGACCAGGCGCAGGCCATCGCCATGATGTCCTGGTACGCGAGCACGGTCCATCCCGCTTACGCCCACGCCAAGCGGCCCGACCGCTTCGCGGAGGACCCTGCGTCGCAGGCGCAGGTTCAGGCGCGCGGAAAGGCCATGTTCTGGGACACGCTGCAACAGATCGAGGCGGGCCTGCAGGGGCGGGACTGGGTCATGGGCAGTCGCTTCACCGTGGTCGACTGCTACGCTCTCATCCTCTACGGCTGGGGCCTGCGGGCGGGGCTGCCCATGGGCAGCCTGCCGGCTTTCAGCGCCTGGAAGGACCGGATGCTGGAACGCCCGGCCATTCGCAGCGTCCTTGAGCGCGAGCGCCATGTGCTGGTGGAACCGCCGGACTCTCTCGCACCATGACCTACTCCCTGCTGGGCGAGCTGCGCGTCATCGAAAGCTCGGCCTTCATCGCCGCCCCCCTGGCGGGCCTGACGCTGGCGCAGTACGGGGCCGACGTGATCCGCATCGACCAGGTGGGCGGCGGCCTCGACTACACCCGCGCGCCGCGCATGCCCGGCGGGCGCAGCCTCTACTGGACCGGCCTCAACAAGGGCAAGCGTTCGCTGGCCCTGGACCTGCGCCGGCCGCAGGGGCGCGAACTCGCCCAAGCCCTGATCACGGCCCCCGGCCCGGGCGGTGGCGTGCTCCTGACCAATATCGGCGTCCCCTGGCTGTCCCATGCGCTGCTGGCGCAGCAGCGCCCCGACCTGGTGTCCTGCACCATCAGCGGCAATCCGGACGGCTCCACCGCGGTGGACTACACGGTCAATGCCTCGGCAGGCTTTCCCGCGATGACCGGTGAGGGCAGCCTGGCGGCGCCGGTGAACCATGTGCTGCCCGCCTGGGACATCGCCTGCGCCTACCAGGCGGCCTTTGCGCTGGCCGCCGCCGTGGACCGCCGCCGCCGGATCGGCGAGGGCGCCCAGCTGCGGCTGGCCCTGTCCGATGTCGCGTTCACCACGCTCTCCCATCTGGGCTTCATGGCCGAGTCCCAGCTGCTGCATCAGGAGCGACCGGCGCTGGGCAACCATCTCTATGGCGCCTTCGGTCGGGATTTCGGTACGCGCGACGGCCGGCGCCTCATGGTGGCGGGCATCTCCGCCGGCCAGTGGCGCGGCCTGTGCGAGGCCTGCGGCCTGGGGGCGGACTGGGCGGCGATGGACGAGGACGCGCGCTTTGCCGCGCGCGAGGCGATCGCGGACCGGGTCCAGGCCTGGTGCGCCGCCCGAGACCTGGCCCAGATCGAACCGGTGTTCAACGCCCACCGGGTCTGCTGGGGGCTATACCGGAGCGTACGAGACCTGGTGGACAACGATCCGCGTGCGAGCCTTGCCAACCCAGTCTTCGAGCAGGTCCTCACCCCGGGCGTGGGCGTGCACCGCAGCGCGGGGGCGACTGTCTCCGCCGCGGGCCTGTCACGCGAGGTCACTACGCCTGCGCCCTGGCTGGGCCAGCACACCGAGCAGGTGCTCGCCGACGTGCTGGGCCTGTCGGGTGGCGCCATCGGCGCGCTCTTCGACGCCGGCGTGGTCGCCGGTCCACAGCAGGACCCCTGCTGGACGGACGCTGTGGCCTGAAGCGCCCGCGTCCCCTCGATCAACTCTCCCTCTTTTTCTCATGCAAGATTCGGCCTCCCTCCACCTCACCCCCGAGCGGCGCATGCTCCAGGAAGCGGCACGTGAATTCGCCATGCAGGAGGTCCTGCCTCTGGCCAACCGCCTGGACCCCGCGCGTGCCGACATGCCGCGCTCGCTCATCGACCAGATGGCCCGACTGGGCTATTTCGGCATCACCATTCCCGAGTCGGAAGGCGGCATGGGGCTGGGATGCTTCGAGTACTGCCTGGTGGCCGAGGAGCTGTCCCGCGCCTGGATGAGCGTAGGCTCCATCATCGCTCGGGGCAACAGCTTCATGGGATCGCAGTTGTTCACGCCCGAGCAGCGCGCCCGCGTCATGCCCCGCGTGGCCAGTGGCGAGTACCTGGGCGCGCTGGCCCTGTCGGAGCCGGCGACCGGCTCCGACCTGGCGAGCGTGGCCTGCCGGGCGCGCCGCGACGGCACGGGCTGGCGCATCACCGGCGCCAAGTACTGGTGCACCTTCGCCGACGGCGCCGACTTCATCTTCCTGCTGGCGCGCACCGCGCCGCCTGCGGACCCGCGCCGCAAGCACGTGGGCATCAGCGCCTTTCTGGTCGACAAGCCCCGAGGGAGCTTCCCGCCGGGCCTCTCGGGCTCGCCTATCCCGAAGATCGGGTACTTCGGCTGGAAGACCTGGGAACTGGCCTTCGATGACCTCTTCGTCCCCGGCGAGGCGCTGATCGGCCAGGAGGGCGAGGCCTTCGCGGCCTTCTCGCGCGGCCTGGAGAGTTACCGCGCCCACACCGCGGCGCGCTCCATCGGACTGGCCCGGGGCGCCCTCGAGGATGCCCTGCGCTATGCCCAGGAGCGGGTCCAGTTCGACCAGCCCATCGCCCAGTTCCAGGCCATCCGCTTCAAGCTCGCGCAGATGGCGACGGACATCGAAGCAGCGCGCCAGCTCAACTACCACGTCTGCTCGCAGATTGACTCGGGCCTTCGTTGCGATGCCGAGGCGGCGATGAGCAAGCTCTTCGCCTCGGAAATGTCCGAACGGGTCTGCAGTGACGCCATGCAAATCCTGGGCGGGGCGGGCTACACCACCCACTATGCGGTCGAGCGTTACTGGCGGGATGCGCGCCTGACCAAGATCTTCGAGGGCACCTCGGAAATCCAGCTGCGCATCATCTCGGATCGGCTGCTCGGGCGCGTCCCCGGCTGACCGGGCAGCGCTGCGTTCGCTGTGTTCAGCATTCGCTGCAGGGTATTGGCGGCGGGCATCGGTGTGGATGCCGGCATCTGGAAAATTGATCTGCCGATCACAATCAATTATTTCAGGAATTGCGGGATCTGACTTAAGGTGGTGAGCGTCAATGGGACCCTGGCCAAGCCTCTGCGGGCTGCGCCAGGTCTTGCTTCGGTGCCCGGTCGCGCCGCTTCGTCTCTCAAGGCCCAAGAATGCAATCCCTCGTCAATTGTTTGACCCGCGTGACCGCGCTTGCTGCGGTGGCGCTGAGCGTTTCGACCAGCAGTGCCTGGGCGCAAGCCGCTTGGCCGGCCAGGCCCGTGCGCATCGTGGTGGCCGCCGGCGCCGGGGGGTCGCTTGACCAGGTGACGCGCAAGCTTGCGCAGCGCCTGTCAGACCAGACGGGCCAGAATTTCTATGTCGAGAACAAGGCGGGCGGCTCCAGCCTGATCGGCGTCGCGCATGTCGCTCAGTCCAAGCCGGACGGGTATACCTTGATGGCCGATGGCTCCAGCTACACGCTGATGCCCTATGTATTCAAGTCGCTTCCCTGGGACTATGAGCGCGACCTGGTGCCGGTCTCCGTCTTCAACATCGCGCCCGTCGCACTCGCCGTCTCGGCGGATTCCAAGGTCAAGACCCTGAAGGACCTGGTGGCGCTCGCGCGCGCCAATCCCGGCAGGCTGACCTTCGGCACGGGCGGCACGGGCACATTCCCGAATTTCGCGGCCCAGGCATTCCGGCTCGCCGCCAACTTCGAGGCCTTGCAGGTTCCATTCAAGGGCGGGGCCGAGGCCACCCTGGCGATGCTGGCCGGGACCATCGACTTCCAGCTGGTGTCCACGCCCGGCATCATGGCCCAGGTCAAGGGCGGGAAGGTCCGCCTGCTGGCCGTGACGGGCGACAAGCGTCTGAATACCCTGCCCGATGTCCCCACTTTCGGCGAACTCGGCTACCCCCAGTACAAGGTGGTCAACTTCACGGGCCTGTGGGTGCCCAAGGGCGTCCCGCCCGATGTGATGGAGCGCCTGAAAAAGGAGGTCGCCCTCGCTGCCGCGTCGCCCGATTTCCAGGCCTACGCCAGGGAGGTCACCACCTCGGCAGCCTCGATCGAGGGGGAGGCTCTGATCCGTATGCTGTCCGAGACCTCTCTGCTCTGGAGCAAGGTGGCGGTGGCGGCCGGGGTCGAGAAGCAGTGACCCCCGCCGTAGCCGTTCGCGCGCTGCCGCAAGCCCCAGTTGCCCATGTTCATCATCGATTCCCAAATCCACTGCTGGCTCGACACGCCGGAGTATCCGACCCCCGAGTCCGCAAAGGCCCTGCATGGCCCGCAGCACTCGATGGAGCAAGCGCTTGCCCGGATGGATACCCATGGCGTGCAGCGCTCCATCCTCGTTCCCAAGGGCGGATTCAAGTCCGGGCCGACCAGGAACGGCTACTCCCTGGAGGCGGCGGCGCGCCATCCGGAGCGTTTCGCAGTCATGGGCCTGTTCGATTTCGACGCTCCCAACGCCCGCAGTGCCCTGAACACCTGGCGCGCCCAGGGAATGCTGGGTGTCAGGGTGTACTTCCGCTATTCGGTCGACACGATTGTCGATGGCAGTCTCGACTGGTTCTGGGCCTCGCTGGTCGATAACGACCTCCCGTTCATGTCGGCCGCGCCCGGCCGGATGAAGGCCTACCACGCGGTGCTCGCGCGATTCCCGCAGCTTCGCCTGATCATCGATCATGCGGCCCGCCCCCCCTTCGACGTCGAGGACGAGGCGGCCTGGACGGACCTGGAGGACACCCTCCATCTCGCGCGCTATCCGAGGACCTCGATCAAGGTCTCCTCGCTGCCCTGCTACTCTTCCAGACCATACCCATTCCCAGTCCTGCACCAACCGATCCGCCAGATCTACGATGCCTTCGGTCCGCAGCGCATGCTCTGGGGAAGCGACGTGACCCGGCTCCGCTGGCCGTATGCCGACAACCTCCGCCTTTTCACGCAGGCGCTGCCTTTCCTGAGCGAGGAAGACAAGTCCTGGATCATGGGCAGGGCCGCGGCCGCGGCCTGTGATTGGCCGCTCCCGGCCGCAGCTGCCCCCTAGCGCTCCTCCGGGGAAATCCAGCTGCGCAGCAAATCGGACCGGTTGCTCGGGCGAGACCCGGTAGCGCCGCGTTTGCCGCGCTCAAGTTGCCGGCAGTTTGAATTGCCGGGCCAGTCGCAATTGGTCTTCCTGTGCCTGCGCCAGGATCCACTGCCGGAACGACTGGAACAGCGCCACCCGTTTCATCCGTTCGGGATAGATCAGGTAGAAGCCGCTGCTGGTGGGAAGGATCTGGCCAAAAGGGGACACCAGGCGCCCGCTCGCCAGGTCGTCGGCGACCAGGGCCAGTTGTCCCATGGCGATGCCCACGCCCTCGATGGCAGCCTGGTAGGCCAGGCTCACGCTCTCGAACATCAGGCCTCTGCGTGCATCAACGTCGGTGCAACCGACGTGCTGCAGCCAGTCCGCCCAATGATCCGGTTGGATGGACGAGTGAAGCAGGCTGTGGTGGGCCAGGTCGGCGATCTGGCGCAAGGGATGGAGTCCCTTCAAAAGCGCAGGGCTGCAAACCGGAACCAGTTCAATGCCCATCAGCTTCTCGCTGATGACCGAGGGCCAATCCCCTGTGCCGATCCTGATCGCGATGTCAGCGCCGCTGCTGCCGAATTCGACGGGTTTGAGCGATGTCGAGAACATGACCTCGCTGTCCGAATGCGCTGAATGGAAGGCGGGAAGCCTCGGAACCAGCCACCGCAGCACGAAGGTCATCGAGCTCGAGATGTGCAGCGCCCGGCGCCGTTGCCGCTCCGCGATCTCCCGTGTCGCCTCGGCGATCTGTTCGAACACGGGGGCCACACCGGCGTAATAGTGACGGCCTTCCTCGGTCAGCTTGACGGTACGGGTTGAGCGCTCAAACAACGAGGTCTTGAGGAAGTCTTCCAGCGTCTGTATCTGCCGACTGATGGCCCCGGGTGTCACATGCATCTCTGCAGCAGCCGCTGAAAAGCTCTCATGACGCGCCGCCATGACGAAGGTACGCAGGGCGTTCAGGGGCGGGATCGATCTCTTGGGCGACGGTGACATGCGTGAGCAATCCGAAGGCCTTCAGGCCGCTGCCAGCCAAAACGTCTCATTCGGGCTGAATGCCTGCCTTCGCGATCACGGCGCTCCAGCGTTTCATCTCGCCGTCGATGAAGGCGGCGAAGACCTTGGGCTCCATCGGCGTCGGCAGCGCGCCCTCCGAGATCAGCTTGGCGATCA